>SKEL01000003.1_pt1 | contig 252769 bp, 231 predicted proteins | sample 4826741 | NCBI WGS metagenome assembly SKEL01 (sample SAMN11008810, study PRJNA524170) | human gut metagenome | biome: Human fecal sample; material: Feces; isolation source: fecal sample from pouch patient p33 | host: Homo sapiens | place: Israel: Tel-Aviv | collected 2016-03-22
ATTACGTCACGTGGTTTAATCATGACCGTATTTCACTCAATAAAAATGGCCTGACCCCGATTGAATATCGGAATCAGACCGCTGCGTAACTAATTTTCCAACTGTCTAACTTTTTTGTTGCACTTCAGTTATCTGTTCGGGTGGTTTTTTGCTGTCCAAAATACGCTTCATTTTTAGGAGATTTGGAAGCTTTCGCGGTTTACTTGCGAATTTATCATTTTGATCCAGCACCTAGCATTAGAAGAACAAAATTAACGATTGATAAATTTTAGCTTAACCTTTATGATGGAAAGCATGTGTTTGTTCAAAGAAATCTAGCGGTGTCCTTTTAGTGATAGGCGTCTGAAGTCAGCGTGATTGATCGCGAACAATGACGACAATTCAATCTGGCGAGGTCATTAAAATGATAAGTGCATTACATACAAATACCATCGAATGCTCGAACAGCGAGGAATTACATCATGATTAAGCGAATGCAAAACGCGCTTCCTTTGCTTCTTGGATACGGCTTCTCTTTACTGGGCGACATGGTCTATATTTACGGGATGAACTGGTTCTTAGTTGAGCAAACGCATCAAACAGAACTTTTGGGATTAATTAACGGTATCAGCGGTATAGTCCTTATCGTTGCCAATGTTTTTGCTGGCCCGATTGTTGACTCGTTTAATCGCAAACACATGATGATTTTTGCTGATCTGTTGAGCGGAGTGACCTGTTTCATGTGCGCCTTTTTGCTTCGCGATGTTGTGGCAGGCAAACTGCTATTGATTCTGACGAGTTCGGTGCTTAACGTTTCGTTGGCATTTAATTCGCCGTCAGCAAAAGCCGTTGTGCCTAATGTCATTCATGAAAGCCAAATCGAGCCTTTTAATTCGGTTCAAAATACGTTGTCAAGTACGATCAAAGTGGTTGGCCCGTTGGTTGGCGCATTGTTATTGAAGCTTCACAGTAACATTAATGGCTTTATTTTAATCAATGGGGTTTCGTTTGTTTTGTCCGCTTTATTAATCGCAACCATCCGGTATACCGAAAAAAACAGTCATAAAGAAAAATTGCAGATCTTGCCCAAATTAAAGTCTGGTATGGCCTATGTGCGAAAGAAAGAAACAATCTTGGGGTTACTGGTATTAATTGCCACGATTAATTTTTTTGCAGAAGCTTACACGCTTTCACTACCATATTTGGTGAAGGTTTCGTTAGATTTAAATGGTGATTGGTATAGCGCAGTGATCAGTATCGAGGCGATTGGCGGCATTGTCGGAGGCTTGTTGTTGGCACTGTTTAACCAAAAAAGTGGGAAGAATGGTTACTACATAGATGTACTTTTGCTTGCTTTGTCCATTCTCATTCCCGGGATCTTTAGAGTTTATCCCGCGTTACTTTTTGCCGCGTTTATCAATGGCTTCTTTGGTACGAGATTCAATGCCAAGGTATTCACTGCGCTACAGTTAATCACTGAAAATGATTATCTGGGTCGCGTTTTTTCAATCTTGTTTATTTTTAGTGCGCTTTTAATCCCGCCGGCCGACTTTTTATTTGGCCGTGTGATTCCAATCTTGGGGTGGAATGTCTTGATCCTTAGTGCGGTTGGGCTGGCACTGTCTTCATTGCTTATTTGGATGCGATTTATTCGGAAGCTAGATTAGTCATGATGATACTGTTCTTGCTACACAAAGGTTGGCATACTTTGCGACTGCATTTTTTTAGGTGTAAGTTATACTTTAATCATTTCTTAAACAGTGTGAGCACATGAAAAGTTATCCTCGCGCTTGTACAAAACAATCTTGACATGGGTGCTCATTTTCACTGTGAATGGTGACTTTTGCTTTTAACAAACGTAAGCCTTTGGTGATATCAGGGGGTGGCCGTTATGGAACAAGCTAGCAACTGGCGCTACATACTTGCTAAATTTATTGGCAAATATCGCTTCAAGTTCGGAGCCTTATTGGGCGGGCTGTGTTTGGTCGAAATCGTTTATGTGGTTGGGATTTCATTGCTGCCGCCGCTCGCAGTCATTTTGTTAGAAACCAAGCAGTTGAGTGTCGGGTTGACGATATTAGTTATCTTTATTGCTGGCGTTTTTGTCTATGGTATCAGAATTTTGGATCTGTTCTTGCAGCAGTGCCTGTCAATATTGACGTTTGATTTCCGTTTTGATTATGTACCGGTGTTTTCGGAGCATATTTTCGGTTGGGATCAGCGCTTGATTGATTCGGTGGCGGGAAAAACGGTCATCGATCAGGCGTATGAAGCTATTTATAATGGGGCTAATGTTGGTATCGGGGCGATTGTCGATCAGACCATTATTTTGGTGCGCACGGGTTGTCAGATTGCGGTGTTGCTGGTGATGATGGGGACACTGAGTTTTTGGCCGGCCGCGGTGGTTTTTGGACTTAATGTCTTGCAGTACCTGTTTCAGCGGCTGAGTAATCAATGGTATTTCAAGCATAAAGACAGCCAGAATCGTATTACCAGTTATCAGAATTATTTTGTTCGAACGTTGATGAAGCGTTCGACCGGCAAAGATATTCGCTTGTTTGCGATGCTTGGGGTTTTCCACCAGCACTTTAGCGATTTAATTCAGCGCTTAGTGGCATGGCAGCGACATTATGCCAATATCACGTTAATGGTGAATCTCGGTCAGCGCATCGTGAATGTCGGCGGTCTAGCGCTGTCATTACTGATTTTGCTGGCAACCCGGAATATTTCTGTTGCCAGTCTGCTGTTTTTTATCACGGCGATTCAAACGCTTAATAGTAACTTTGGTCAACTTAGAGATGCGTACGCGGCGGTAGGGAAAAATCTGGTGTTTGTCGATAACTTTCGAAAATTTATGGCATTTCCTTATCGCCATCACCAGCACAAAAATGCCGAACATTTTAGTGGCACTGGCATAATCAACGTGACGCATGTGGATTATCAAGTCAACAAGACGCCTATTTTGCACGATGTCAATCTTTCCATTGCGCCAAGCGAGTTAGTCGCAATTGTAGGCGAAAATGGTGCCGGCAAGTCGACACTCATCAAATTGCTTTGCGGACTTTACTTGCCAACAGCCGGATCGGTTGTCATGGATGGCCAAGCAATTTCGGACTGGACGCCTGCTGCTATTCAGCGTCGGTTGGCCGTTGAGTTTCAAGATGACGTGATACTTCACTTCACCATTGCAGAAAACATTGCTTGCACAACACCTGAAAAGATCGACTTGGATCGGGTTAAAGCGGTGCTTGATGAAGTGGGGTTAGGTGCTTTTGTCGCTGGGCTTCCTCAAGGCGTGCAGACTTTTATCGATAACGAATTGGCGGATGATGGGATTCAATTGTCAGGCGGGCAAAAAGAGAAACTGCTATTTGCCCGTGTACTGTATCGTCAAGCCGACTTCAATATTCTTGATGAACCGACAGCCGCGCTTGATCCTTTGAGTGAGAAACAATTTTACGATTTAATCGATGAAAAACTCGTCAATAAAACCACGATTATTGTCGCTCATCGGCTTGGTGCGCTTGCGGTTCGGAATGTCAAAATCTTTGTGATGAAAGACGGAACCGTGGTGGCGGCGGGAACGCATCATTGGCTCCTGGAAAATTCTGCTGATTATCGCGCTTTATGGGAAGCACAGCGTTCAATGTACGTTGGAGGTGGCGATCATGAAACAGCTTAAAGCCCAGCTACAAGAAGCCTTGGCAACAGGACGCTTGATTGCCCGGTTTGGGAAAAGCCTTTTTGTGCTGGCAATATTCATGAGCACACTGAACGCCATTGCGCCGCTTCTGATTATTCTGGGTAATACCCAAATCATTAACGCTATTTTGGCGGGTCATCTAGAAACGGTACCGACACTTATTGGCTATTTTTATGGGACGGCTGGCGGGGCTTACCTGATGGCCGTATGCATTCAGCGCTATTTGGAAGTTAAAACGCTTCAGGCTAATGAGCAGCTAAAACTGGCAATGTATGAAACTTGGGAGCAGGTTGATTTTCAAACACTTGAGACTCAGCGCTATTTTGCCAAGATGATGAAAAGTGAGGCGTCATTTCGTTACTCAGGCGGGATTCCGGTTTTCTTTAGCCAATTACAAAACCTGATTCAAGGGGTTGTGACCGTAATTGTCGGTTTAGGCTTGATTAGTTGGCTAGTGGTTGCTGGGACGACACGCAGTCAAGTGATTACCGCGGTAGTTTTAGTGACAGTTCTTACATTATTTTTGGGCGAAGCATTGCTCATTCACATCTACCAATCTCTGACGCGCGCAAGTTTTAAGTTGTTCAAGGATTTGATGGGCTTGGAAAGAAAAATGAACTATTTTCTGATGAATGTCGTCAACGCCTATGAAGGACTTAAGTCTATCAAGATTTGGGGTTTAGGTACGCCGATTCAACAACGCTATCGGGCAACGTGGACTGAGGAAAAGACTGCCAATCATAAGCTGGTGGTTAACGACAGCGGTTCGCAAATGATCACTGCTTTAATGGCGGCGTTTGCGACGATGGCTTTGTTTCTATTAATTGTGTTTAAAATTTATCGCGGCTTGTTGCCGGTGGGGCAGCTTAATACCTTATTTGGCAGCGTGGTTCAAATGACCAGTGCTGCTAGTTTGATCGTAGCGACTTGGCAACGATTCCTGCGCTTTGAGAATCAGATGGATTATGTCAATGAGATATTGACCACTAAGAACCAAACAACAACGCCAACGAGTAAGACCCCGCCAGTTCAACGGCAAAATACCATTGTTTTTGACCATGTTTCGTTTGCCTACCCGGATGGCGAGGAGGTCTTGCATGATATTTCCTTTACTCTCGACTTAACCGGCGTGACTGCGTTGATTGGTGTAAATGGCAGTGGCAAGACCACCTTAGTCAAATTGTTACTGGGACTATATCAACCGACTGCCGGGAAAATCTTATTTAACGGTCATGACATTGCTAAAATATCAGCGGCTGCTTACTTAGGACTATTCAAAGTGGTATTCCAAGACTATGCCATTTTTGATTTTGCAATTGCCGAAAACATTACCGCCAGCACTCAACCAGATAAGGATCGGCTTGCACAGGTGATGGCAGCAAATGGGATTGACAGTTGGGTGGCGCACTTGCCAAAACAAGCCGCCACTGAAATCGGAAGTTATCAGCAAGGCAATTTTCAACCCAGCGGCGGGCAACGCCAACAGCTTGCAGTGGCTAGAGCACAGTACAAGCGAGGCATTTATCAAATCCTCGACGAGCCTTCTGCGGCGATGGACCCGTTAAAAGAGTTGGCTTTATTTACAAAAATCAAACGGCTGTCTAAGGAAACCCCTTCACTATTCATTACGCATCGTATCGGCGCGGTGACATTAGCCAATCAAATTATTTTATTAAAAGCTGGCCGAATTGAAGATATCGGAACGCGAGAAGAGCTTCTTCAACGCTCGGCCTATTTCCGCGAATTATGGCAGAGCCAAGCTGAACTGTATGGTGATGAGCATGTGCTGCCGGATAGATAAGGCGCTAACTTTTGACGTTGATTAATGGCTACTATTGTCAGGTGTTGATTGACTTTTCCTAATGCTCGAATTAGCATAGGGTTAATTCAAAATCGTTAAAGACGCAAAGAAGAGTAACGGTGGTTTCGGTCCACAGAGAATCCGGCTGGTGGAAAAGGATGACTGCAACCACTGTGAAGATGAGCTTTGCCATGTCATTAGTTTGTTAACGCAGGCTAGTCGGTCGGAGCCGTTAACTTTCCGGACCTCGAAAGATCATGAATTTCGGCGTCGTTGAGGCATTGCTTGTGAAGGTAATGTGAATTTGGGTGGTACCGCGTTGCAGCATTCGTCCCTTGGTAAAACGGGGATGGATGCTGTTTTTGAGTGAGCGCGAGCCGGCGCGTTATGGGAGTAAGCCGGAACATAAGCGGCCTCAGTCGCAATGGCCGGTCTTTGGCCATTGCGGCTAAGGTCCTTACACGCAGACTTCTGCGCCGGGGAGCGCGTTATGGGAGTAAGCCGGAACATAAGCGGCCTCAGTCACAATGGCCGAGCTTTAGCCATTGCAACTAAGGCCCTTACACGCAAATTTCTGCACCAGGAATCGCGTTATAGAACGCAAAGTCGCCCCCAAAACCAACCGAAAAACAGAACTCCCTCCCGCCTAAAAAACGCAGCCACCGCACCCCCAGAAAGTGAGGAATAGCCATGAACTTCATCATCGATCCCAAAGTACTAGCACTAGGCGTCAAAATCCGCGGCGTTGAGCTAACCGGCATCGACAATCACCACTACCCGCAAGCTCTAAAACAAGCCATTTCCACAGAGATTGCAACGGTTTTGGAAACATTGAATCGCGATCAGATTAAGCAGGATCCGATTATTCAGGGCTTTTGGGACTTGCATCGTGCTGTTCATCTGCCTAAGCGCAACAACACCCCAGCGCCAGCAACATTATTGAAGCTAATTTTGAAACGCGGGGAGCTTGTGCCCATTAATCCAGTGGTTGACTTATACAACCTCATTTCGATTCAAAGTCACCTTGCTCTTGGCGCCCACGACATTGCGCACATTGATGGCAATGTCAATTTACGGCTGACTGATGGCACCGAGCGTTTCGTTCCCATCGGTGCAGACGGTCAGCCGGAACCGGTTAAAGCAGGCGAGTACGCTTATGTTGATGACAGCAACGAAATCATTTGCCACTTAGAAACCCGGCAAGTGGAAAAAACGAAAGTGACGCCTGAAACCACCCATCTTTATTACATCGTCCAAGGAAATGAAAACACAAGCCAAGCGTTGGTTGACCAAACGGCCCAACGCGTGATTGACCTAACAACCAAATATTTAGGGGGTCAAGGCAAACTGCTTAATTGATCTTGCTGAGAAAATTTGCTTCACCGGCTTCTTTTTAGATGACGTCAATTGTTATCAATTGTCTATTTTCTCTTTCAAAAACACATCTGATCCACGGGAATGCCCGCTTTTAACTGTTATTGACAGTGAAGCGGGCGTTTTTTCATGCCGTTTTCGTCACGAACTCTTCAAACTTGCTTAAGTCAGCTTTAAGTTACCGCTACTAGTATGAACATCATCAACTTAAGGGAGATGGCGCTGATGCAAGAAGTCACGACACTGACGCAGGAGCCGAAAAAACGGGTTAAACCGTCTGTGAATTGGTTAAAGATCCTGCCTTGGCTGGTACCGCTCGCGTTCCTGATGAGCTGGCAGGCGGCGGTCAGTTTTAACTGGGTGACGAGTTCCTTGATTCCCGCACCGTCAACGGTCATTCAAGACGGGATCTCGCTGTGGCAAAGCGGTGAATTGCCAAAGAATATTGCCATTAGTCTTTATCGAGCCACGGCTGGGTTTGCGATTGGCGGTAGTGTCGGCTTCGCACTCGGCCTGATCAACGGATTAGTCAAACCGATTCGCGCTTTGCTTGATAGTCCGATTCAAATGTTGCGGAATATCCCGCACCTTTCCTTAATTCCGCTCATGATTATCTTAATGGGCATTGGCGAACCGGCCAAGATTGCGTTGGTTGCCATCGGGGTTATGTTCCCGATGTATATCAACACGTATCAAGGCATTGTCGGCGCAGATCCGGAGTTATTGGAAATGGGCCGTGCTTATGGCTTATCCCGACGCGCATTGTTCACCCGCGTTGTTTTCCCGGGTGCCTTAGCCAATATTCTTATGGGCGTGCGGTATGCGCTAGGGGTGATGTGGACAACCTTGATTGTTGCCGAAACGATCTCCGCCACATCTGGCTTAGGCTACATGGCCACCAATGCACAGGAATTTATGCGGATGGATACGGTGTTACTTTGCATTTTGATTTACGCCTTACTGGGCAAGCTCTCCGATATGATCGCAAAAAGCTTGGAGCGCCTATTCCTCGGTTGGCGGCAAGGAGGGACTGAAAATGACTAACCCAATTGTCAAACTTCAACATATTGAAAAAGTCTATGGTGATAAAACCGTTCTTCATGACATTCAACTCAATCTTTATCCCGGCGAATTTTTAGCACTAGTCGGGATGAGTGGCGGCGGTAAAAGTACGATTCTGCGCTTAATCGCCGGACTTGAAGCCCCGACTGCTGGCAAACTGACGCGCGAAAACGACTTGGTAATGCGCGTGATGTTCCAAAATGATCGGCTTTTACCGTGGTTAACCAATCTTGATAATGTTTCGTTCAAGAATCATGATCCGGCAGTGGTTAAGGAGGCTAAGTCGCTGTTAAAAGCAGTCGGTTTGGCCGATAAAAGTGATGGCTATCCGGCACAACTGTCTGGTGGTCAAAAACAACGTCTGGCCTTAGCACGAGCATTGTTGGCCAAGCCCCAACTGCTCTTGCTTGATGAACCACTGGGCGCCTTGGATGCGTTGACCCGTCAACGGATGCAAGATCTCATCTTACACATTTTCACTACCCAAAAGCTGAGTACGATGTTGATCACGCATGATGTTAATGAAGCGGCACGGATGGCAGATCGGATTATCGTGGTTAAAGATGGTCAGTTGGTCACCGAAACAGCAGGAGCTCGTGGTGAGTCACCAGAAGTTATTGCCCAAACGGCAGCGCGGGTATTGAAGGCCATTCTAGCAGAGCCGGTGACCGTATGAAACAGGTGCAGGCAACAGCGAATGCTACGACGGCAAAGCCAACTAAGCATCGCTACCTTTATGAGATCGACTTAATGCGACTGATCTTCATTGCCGGCGTTTTGTTGAACCACACCACCACGGCATTTCAACATCAAATGTCTTCTGGTTTTGCCAGCACGGCTTTGCTCGCCACCCACCTCATGATTCACTTCACACGCATGGGCTTCATGTTCATGACAGGGCTGGTGCTGACGATGGTCTACTACTCCCGGCAACGTAACTGGCCGCGGTTCTTCAAAAAACGTTTCACGACAGTTGGCGTTCCCTATGTCTTGTGGAACACGATCTTAATGATCAGTGCCGTGCTACTGGGCATTGGCGGCTTCACCGTTGCCAACTTCTGGCCGGATTATCTCAGTGCCTTATTGCATGGTGATCAATTTTATCTGTATTACGTCTTGGTAACCTTACAACTGTATCTGTTATTTCCGGCGATGCTTTGGCTATTCAAAAAAACGGAAAAGCATCACGGCGCCTTGTTGCTAGCTAGTTTTACTTTACAGTTACTCATTGTCGCAGGCATCAAGTATGGGCTGCCGCATATCGACACGAGCCACTGGTTATGGTGGTTTAGAGCATATGGCGTCAATGTTGTGACCTACCAATTCTTCTTCATTGCCGGTGGTTTATTCAGCCTACACGCCCAAGCGATTAAAACCTGGTTAATGTCCCATCAGCGCCTGATCGGCTGGAGCACCTTGTTTCTCAGCTTAGGAACAGTTGGTCTTTATGGCTTCAACAAACAGATTCTTGGCCTGACTCACAGTGCTGCGGTTTCACCTCATCAGCCGTATATGTTGGTATATGACGTGGTGATGATCGCCTTTGTCGCCATCCTTGGTCAAAAGTATGCCAGGTGGCACGCCAAACAGCCAACGCACTGGTTTGCTCGTTTGGTTGGTCATGGCGCACAAGTTTCGTTTGGTGTCTATCTTTGCCAAACCATTGCCATCACGCTATTAGGCGGTGTCTTGGAACTGGTTCATCTTAGTAATCTCATGTTAATGCTACTGTTGCCGCTGGGTTATCTCAGCATTCTCGGCATTTCCTTTGCCATCGCTTGGTTTTGTTACAAAGTTTCCCCGTTTGGATGGCTCATTGGCCGTCCGCAGTCATTGTTGTTAGCTACGAAAGGAGTCCTGAATCATGAGCAAACTCACCGATCAGTTATCTCAGAATCTCATCAATCATCGTGATTACCCATTAGTCAAATCCGTTGAGGCTAATACTTGGTACACCGGACGCGATTTGGAAGAAGATGTTGCCGCATTACGTGATCAGTTTGCTGAGCAGAAAATTGGCGCCGGCGACCAAGTCTTAATTGCTTTACCGAATTCGCCGGTCTTTTTACCGCTTAATCAGGCGCTCTGGGAAATTGGGGCTGTTGCCCATCCAATCGCTGCCAAAACGCCACTACCGGAATTGCTGACGGAATGGGAAACTTACCACTATCAAGCGGTCATCACGTTACCGACCGTGGGCAAAGCTTTAGAAGCCCCGCTAGTTCCTTGGGAGAAAGTACAGTTGCATACCATTTCCGAGTTGGCAATCCTGACCGATGCGAGTCAGTTGGCTTATCGGATTAATGCCCCTCAAGCACGGCCACAAGAGGACGACTTGGCATTGATCCTCAACACTTCCGGGACCACGGGCAAACCTAAACGAGTCGGCTTGACGCACCGGATGTTATTAAATGCTGCGCTTCATGATGCCAAGAGTCACGCACTATCGCCGGATGATACCGCGATGGTGGTCATGCCGATGTTTCATATTAATGCCCAGGTCATCTCGGTACTTGCTACTAGGTTGTCAGGCGGTAAGCTGGTGATTGCGCCGAAGTTTTCCGCCTCGGGATTCTGGCCGACGATTGAAACCAATCATGTCACGTGGGTCTCGGTGGTTCCGACGATCATTTCAATCTTGCTGATGAATCAACAGGCGTTAGCGGCTTACAACAGCAACATTCATTTACGCTTTGTCCGCAGCTCTTCCTTTGCATTACCAGAAGATAAGCTGGTTGCCTTTCAGTCGCATTTTCACACCCAGGTTCTGGAAGGCTATGGCATGACTGAGACGGCTAGTCAAAGTACGCTTAATCCGATTCATGCCCCGAAAATCGGTTCAGCCGGTAAGCCGGTGGGGACTGAGTTGCGAATCAAATTAGCGGATGGCACCTTTACCAAAAAGCCATTTGTTGAAGGCGAAATCGTTCTGCGTGGCGATCACGTTATTCATGATTATCTTGAGCCACACCCGGAATCTTTTGAAAATGGCTGGTTTCTAACTGGTGACCTCGGATATCTGGATCAAGACGGCTATCTGTTTGTCAAAGGCCGGCGCAAAGAAATGATTAACCGCGGCGGTGAAAAAGTGGCCCCGGCCAAAGTTGAAAATGTCCTAAACGAACTAGACTGGGTTGCCCAAGTGGCGATTATCGGCTTACCGGATAACTTATACGGTGAAGCAGTCACAGCCGTTGTGATTCGCCAAGACGCCACGGAAGACCCGCAAAAGGCCAAGCTTGATTTACTCAATTTTGCCCGTCGACATTTAGCCGCTTATGAATGCCCAACCGAAGTCGTTTTTGTCAAAGCTTTTCCGGTGAATGCTACTGGTAAGGTACTACGGCCGAAACTCCGCAAACAACTAATGCAAGGCGGGAAGCTATATGAAGCGTAAGTTACGACTGGTTTTATTGTTAGTGGGCTTAGTCGCTTGGCTGAGCGTGGCGGTTTACGGTTATACGCAAACCGCCACGGCATCGAGCAACCTTGAGACCGTCACGATTGGCTATCAAAAAGCCGATCCTGTCGACATTGCCCGGCAGCGTGGCGAATTAGCCAAAAAGTTGAAAGCAAAAGGCTATCAGGTTGAGTTCAAGGAGTTCTCTGACGGAGCAGCCTTGATGACGGCACTTAAAAGCGGTGCCATCGACTATGCGCGGGTCGGGGATACACCGCCTGTGACTGCCAAAGCAACTGGCACGGATATTGCGTTAATTGCCGCTGGGGCCACCAAAGAATATGGTAGTGGTATTTTGGTTGGTAAAAATAGCGGCATCACCAGTCTTGAGCAATTAAAGGGCAAGACCATTGCGTATCAAAAAGGCACTGCCGCCCAGTACCTTATCATCCAGGCGCTCAAGAAAGCCGGACTCAGCACCAGTGATGTGAAACTGGTGAACATGGATCAAAGCTCGGCCTCGGTTGCATTTGCTAAAGGTAGTGTCGATGCATGGGTTACCTGGGATCCATATACGTCAACGGCCCAAGTCAATCAAGGTGCTAAGCTGTTGACCAACGGCACCGGTTTGACCAAGAACCGTGATTTCCTGATTTCAACCCAGAGCTATGCCAAGACCCATACATCATTAAGTAAGTTACTGACGACTGAACTAAATGACGATATGACTTGGGCCAATAGCCATCATACGCAACTCATTGCGATGCTCAGTAAAACCCTCAATCTCTCCGATAAAGTGATTAAAAAGATGGTAGAACGGCGCACCTATTCCATGACGCTGATTAGTGCCAACAGTAGCATTGTGGCAGAAGAAAACGCCATTGCCGATGTGTTTTATCAGGATGGGGTTATCACGACGAAGGTTGATATGAAGACAACCCTGGTCAGCGATTCCAATTAAAACCAGCTAGATGATTCGGTCCGCAACAACCATAACGCGTTCACCAGCTCAGGGATCTGCGTGTAAGGACGCTTACACTCCGACTTCTAATCGCGCCGGCTCGCTCTCACCACACAAAAACCAGCTCGACAGTCAATTGCTGCCTAGCTGGTTTTTGTTTAATGTAAAATTGACCAAAGTCATGAAAACTTAAGATTGGTAGACACTAAGCTTGATATTGAATCTGATAGCGACCCATGGGGATGGACAAGGTGTCGTGGTCATGTTCGATCGAAGTGGTCCAGTCTTTTCCGTACTGGTCGTGAACGACAATGGCGTGGGCATCATCAGGTAATTCAACTTGTGCGGTGGTATTCATTGGCACGGTTACGTCAAGCGTCTGGTGTGTTGGCTCGTGACGATAATGCAGGGTGATAAGTCCCTTGACTGATGGCGTCGTGAGATCTAAGTGCTTCAAATTGCCAGGGCGAACTTTGACTCTGAAGGTTGTAAATCCAGGCGCGAGCGGCACGATGCCAAAGACCCCTTGAACAATCGTTAAGCCGGGAGTGGCGCCCCACGGATGGGATAAGGTGAGATTTGGCTTGTACGCATTACTCCAAGCTTCCGGGGCAATGGTTGCTTTTAAGCTGTCTAAAATCGCCGCAAATGACTTATGATCCTTGTGGTTGTCAGGGTCGGTCAACAGCGTGATGGCGTCGGCTGCGTGACCGGCTTCAAAGAGTCCTTTGAGCATGAAGTAGATAAAGTAGATACTACCGACAAAATGACCATCATTGGCGACAAAATGACTTAATCGATCGGCCATATCCTGATCAGTATAAACGCCATAGCAAAGCGCGTAAGCAGACGCGTGATGTGATGCATGGCGATTAACAGATAGATCCGCGTTTAACGAATCGAAGAACCGGCCTGTTTGCGGGTCATATAATTTATCAATCAGATTCGTCTTAATGATTTCCGCTCGTTTCTGGTAACGGTCAGCGTCATCGGGATGATGAAGGACGCGCGCAATTTTGGCCATCGTCGCGCAAGCACCATGGAAAATCGCGTTAAATGGCGTATTGTAAGTACCTTCCATAAAGCCGTCACGTTCGGAAATCGGCCAGTCCACCAGCCCATCGTTGGTGACCAAGCCAACTGCAGCGTCAAAATTGTCGACACCTTGGCTGTTCTTCAGCGAACCAGTGAAACTTTGCGAGGCGCCGTCAAAACTTTCTGCGGACTTACCGCGATTTAGCTTGTACTGTAAGTCAGTGTAACGAGTTTGCAGTAAATCATCATCACCGGTATAGAGATAATCAAGCCAAGCCATTTCAATTGCGAACAGTTTGTAATCTTCGGGCCAGGTTGGATTGTCAATTAAATAATCCAGAGAATGCCGAGCCAGTGAGTAGTTTGAGGAGACGCTATAACTCGTATTGGCATTCACAAGGAGATCGCCTTCATACGGCCGGCGTTCGCGTGCTTGTGAGTCGACAAAAACATCCTGATTCGTCGCCTTGATCGTATACTTCGACAACTCGTACTCACGATTTAACAACTCACTGTCACTATCAAACCGACTCTCATTATCCGGAAATGCTTGTTGCATGGCCCAACCATTAATGGCATCAAGCGGCAAGTCGCCTTCAAATCCTACCAGTTCAACATAGCGGAAGTTTTTCATTTGTAAAGTGGTGAATTGATTCTGGCCTTTTACAAGCGCCCAGTTTTCGATGTAATCAGGTCCGCACGCCATCTCATGCCGGACGTGGCCGTCGTCATTTAGTTGTTCACCCATCATCACGGTGACACGCTGATCGAAGGCACTGAACAGATTGACCTTTAGCCCGCCAATGATCTCTTTGCCCAAGTCCAACAGATAGTTTTGATCGGAAAAAGTGACCACCCGTTTATTGCGATCATGCACTTCCACTCGCTCGGTATTTTCGCTTCGATATGGCACCAGTACTTCATTGTCGGCAATCATTTGGTGAGGATTCTGCCATGCAAGCGGCCAGTCATGATCATCAAATGCGCTGCTGGTCCAGTTCTGAGGATAGTAACGCATGTCGATATTTTCACTGACCATACCGAAATATTGAGTTCTGATCTTAACGCCATAATCGCCAAAGGCACTGCTGCCATCTAATGCGCGCCAGGTGTTGTCAGTGGTCGTGGCAACTTCTTTCGTTCCGTCATGTTTATACAGGATCAGCTGACACCAGAATGCCTGCTTATCTGAACTTGCAGTGGCCAAGGCTGCAACGGTATTCGCCCCGTCTTGCAAAAAATCGGTAGCTTCATAAACGTTATAGTAAATAGCCGTTTTTTCTGTTCCATGATCGTGTTCCTGTTGGCGAGCCGAGCCAACCCCCAGACAATGACCATTGAGATAAAGATCGAAACTTTGAGCAAAAACCGGTTCATTACCCCGGGCCACCGCAACAATGATGGCAGTATCAACCTCGCTCGGATTGATCTTGAGTTGAGGGCTGCGCAAAAAGACAACCTGACCGATGTGTGCCAACTCTTGGGCCGTTTTGGGTTGAGGTTGGCGCCAGATGCCATGCTTAACCGGTAGCGACGGATCGGCACAGATCAGTTTGGCAGGCTGGGAGAAGTCACTGATATTTCCGGCGTTGTCTTTGATGCGAACTTGCCAATAATACAATTGACCAGCAACGAGTTGATCGGATAACTTTGCAGCCGTCACCGCGGTATTATTCGAACTCGTTACCCAACCACTATCGTACAAATATTTATGATCCTGACGATCCTGAAGGCGCTGAAAGACCGTAAGCTGATACGCGCTTTGCGATGCTCCGGTGCGATTGCTGTGGTTCCACCAGCTGAAATGCGGTTGCGTTTGGACGTTATAAGCAAAATGTTGCAAGTTAACGCGCAGATGATCCGGCGCGAGTAACGATGGTGTTATATTTGGCATGCCTAATTAGCTCCTTTTTAAGTAAAACGTTCTTTTTTTTAGCGTACTTTTTAAAAATTGAAAATGCAATATGGCATTTAAGCGTTTACTAAAAGTCGCTTTTGATATGAAGTTATGAAATGCGTGATATCAGTTATTGCTTAAAATCTTGCCTTTTCATAGATGGAGATTTGTCCCAAACTTGCTAGATTGATGTCCCTAAAAATCATTTTGATACTAAAGATGCGTTAAAAGTACCACTGGATCGATCAGATGGACATCACGAAATTTTGAATATACAAAGGAAAAGCGTCACTGTTTGCGAAACTGGTCTAGATATTATTTTTCATTTGCTGTAAATTTCACAAAAATCTACAACAGCATATGCAACGATCAAAAGCACAAATAGGTGATTCCGATTTGCATAATGGTATTGATAAGCGACGAGAACATGAAGAGCGTTCAAAGGCCAAAACTAATTCTGATCCTGTAGATATGTCCTTATTTTGGGACATATCATTAGCAATCGCGCTGGTTTTACTAAAATAGTCAAATTTAGATAGCGATTTTACGAAAGTGGTGTTAACCTCATTTTTGTAAACGTTTACGAAAAGAACCGAATCACTATTTGTTGCTAATTGAATGGGAGGTTTTCATCGTGAAGAGAAAAGTCAGGTGGCGTAATGTTATTGGTTACGGTGCCGCAGATTTATTTGGTAATGGGGCCCTAACCGTTGCCTCCACATGGATGTTGTTTTTCTACACATCCTTTGGCGGGTTATCTCCAGTGCTTGGAGGTACGATCCTTGCGATTGCACGTGTGGCTGATTCCTTTATTAGCCCTTTGATGGGTTACTTAACGGATCACTTCGGTGCAACTAAATTAGGACGGAAGTTTGGCCGCAGAAGATTCTTCCTGCTAATTTCCATTCCGCTGATGTTTATCTATGTCATTATCTGGATTTCACATATGGGCTTCTGGTTTTATCTTTTCACATACCTGCTCATGGAAGCGTTCACAGCGTTGGTTATGATTCCATACGAGACGCTGGCCGCTGAAATGACAGATGATTATGATATGAAGTCACGTTTATCCAGTTCGCGGATGCTTTGGTCAGCTTTAGCAACCTTCCTTGCTTCATGGCTGCCAGGTCGCGTCTTTGCCATTATGGGTAAAAATAATCCAAACGCATTCTTAACCATCGGGATCATTCTTGCTATCATCTTCATTCTTGCCATTGGCTTGACGTACTTCTCAACCTTTGAACGTGAGACGGATGGAACGCCGGAAGAACGTAAAGCTATTATTGAAGAAAGCAGTCATAAAGGCGAAAATCCTTTAGTATCGCTTTGGAACATGATTAAGGATATGGGTTCGGTCTTCCGGATTAAATCCTTTGCACTTCACTTAGTTATTTATCTGAGTTCATTTACAGCACGTGATATTGTCGGGGCAACCTATGTGTTTTACATTGTCTATGCCATGCAGAGCAATCCGACTGAAGCTTCCAATATTTTGACGTTTGGTTCCATTATCGGGATCCCATGTAACTTGGTATGGCCAAAGATCATGAGCAAACTTGGACCTTCCAAGTTATTGCGGATTATGTATGCAATGATGTTCTTCACGGTTGCTTGCTACGCCGGTTTGTACTATGGCCAAGCAGCTGCGACTAGCTGGGGCATCATGACCTTATATGCACTTCAGGTAACTTGGGGCATTTCAAACTCCGGTACCGGCTATGTGCCATGGACTGTTTACACGTTCATTCCTGATGTGGACGAAATGGTCACCAAACAACGGCGCGAAGGTATCTTTGCCGGTATTATGACCTTTGCTCGGAAGACAACTTCCGCGCTGGCACCATTTTTAACCGGGATTGTTTTATCAGCATTTGGATTCAATGAAGGCGCCAAGACGCAAAGTGCCGCTGCGATAAACGGTTTAATCATCTGGATGTTAGTTGGTACAACGTTAATGCTGTTACTCGCGTTTGTTACTTCCTACTTCTTTAAGTTGGATCGTGAAAATCACAAGATCCTTCGTGATGAAATCGATCGCTTGAAGGCAGGCGGCAAGATGGCGGATGTTGATCCCGCCGTCAAAGCAAAAGTTGAAGATCTGACTGGCTTTGGTTACGACCAACTCTGGGGGCACAATAATATTGTGTGACCAAGCGATCGCTCGACTTGGTAGACTAACCATGGTGACAACATCAAATAATGCTGCTGACGTCATTTCTCCAAAATAGCGTTTTTAAGTCATGTCGATAGTGACAACACTCCCATGTTTTCTTAGTTTCGACTGAATGACTTTCCCGTGATAAGCGGGTACCATTTTAAAGCCGAAAGTCAGTGCGCGTTCACTGACTTCGACTGAAATTAAAAAGTCCGGGCTGTTTGTTGCAGCGCGGGCTTTTTACTGTGGCAAGTATTTTGGGTTGGCGGTCGGTCAGCTGGGTATAAGTTAAGCTGCGTCATGTTTGTCTACAATGAAAAATCAATCACTTCCCGACGCTGTTTTCCCATGCAATTATTTGATATAATTTCAATGAATTAAATGGCGATGGTGTTCGCCTATACGTAAGTTGATGACACCTACCTTGTAATTAACGGGGTAGGTGTCTTTTTTTGGACACATGTACGGCAACGCGCGGATGAAGAAAGGAGCAATCTATGCAACAACGGGAACAAGTAAGGTTTAGTTGGGTGCTGGCAGTATTTGTCGGTGGTTTTATCGGCGGGGTCATGCGATATGGCCTTAGTTCAGTCACGATGGACGGTCAAACCATAGTGGGTACGACAATTGTGAACTTATTGGGCAGTTTTCTGCTGGCGTTTACGACTTATGGGCTAGACATGAGATTTGACTTGCCAGAGTGGCTGTTGTTAGGCATTGGAACAGGGGTGATCGGTGGGTTTACGACCTTTTCAACGCTTATGCTGGACTTTGTTAATTTGGTGGCAACGCATGCGGTCTATGCGTTTCTGTTGCTAAGCTTGAATCTTATCGGCGGACTGATGGCAGCGGCAGGCGGATTCTTTGTTGCAAAAAGGCTACCACGAAAGGATAAAAGCTCATGGTAATTTTGGTCGGAATTGGTGCTGGTGTGGGAGCTGTTTGTCGGTATTTACTGACGGTGTTAGGGCGGATGTTGTGGCCCGGAAAACCGGTTGCCACAATGATGATTAATGTGCTTGGGGCATTTTTGGCGGGATTTTTAGCTGGCTTGCCCGCGTTTTCTGCTTTTCGGGTGTTGTTGCTGACCGGTTTTTGCGGTGGCTTTACAACTTTTTCAACGTTTATGGCAGACGCATTTATTTTGATTCGTAATCGGCAGTGGCGCGTGTTTGTTGGGTATTATTTGGGGATTGTGCTGCTGGGGGTGTTGGCGATGGTAGCGGGGTTAAGGGTTTCATTACTTATATGAAACTATCAAAAAGGTTGTAAAATACTTTGCTTGACGAGTCATCTCAAGAAGCGCCGTATTGCATAGGCATAATACTCCTAATTCAAAAATATAATAAGTTTTGTACCGAGCTTTAGCAGATACAATATTGATGCTATTGGAGGAGTAAATATGTTTATATAACCGCTTCAAAGAACATGTCGTCAATGACAAGAAGAAAATGTACAAGCGCGGTAGTCAATGGGTTGTTGCTTCAGCGTTTGTCGTACTTTTTGGCAGGACAACTTTAGGCGTTGCCAATGTAACGCTTTCTAAAAATGGAAATGCAAGTCAAAAGGCACCTGTAGCCCTGCAAAGTCAGCAAAATGAATCGCGGGCATCAAAAGTAGCAACTCCTCAGTCAGTGCAGGGGCAACCGCAACAGGAAGAGCTGGATAATACGGTAGCTAGCTCGGCAGCAGTGCAGAATACGGCCAAAGCGGGTTCAAGTTCAGCGGCTGCTACATAAGCTGCTGCAAGTGCGGGCAGCTCATCATCTTCCAGCGCTTCGAGTTCGTCAGCCTCAAGTATAGGCAGTTCTGCTTCCTCAAGCGCGTCCAGCTCATCGGCCTCAAGTACAGGCAGTTCAGCATCTTCTAGTGCCTCAAGTTCATCAGCCTCAAGTGCAGGTGCCACAGCATCATCAAGCACTTCCGGCTCCTCAACTTCAAGTGCTGCCGTGGCACCACTAGGAACCACTCAGTCAACCAATCCACAACCTATGAGTCGGATGGCCCAGAAGAATGGCAAGCACGCTTATCCAGCTACAGGTGAAGGGCAAACGGGTCTTCTTTTAGCCGAAGCCGGTGCCGCTATCATCGCTGTTCTTGGGTTCGCTGGCGTTCGTAAAGCGCGTCATGCAAAGTAATTGATATTAGCCTGCTAAACATGTGGGATGATTAGCAGGCGAGACAATTATGATGAAAAAATGGCTTTTATACTCTCGCTTGTGAGAGTGCTATTGCAAGGTTTTGGTAGTTAGAGATAAGGGTAGACACATCGGAGAAATCGGCGCAGCATGAACAGACCGAAAGACGATATTATTTCAGTTTTATGGTCTTCAAAAAAGTGCTGGATTCTTTCATATAGGTCAGTCGTAAGGAAACCAGGAATCAACGGATCGTGGGGGTCTCGTTATTCCTATCATCCAAATGTGAGGCAGACTGGCGATGAAAGAACACCTAAACAGAGGGTTCAATCGCTGTGGGAGTGGTTGCTCAGCGTCTAGTCGCCATTTAAAATATAAAAAAGGTCACAGAACTAAGTTTATCGATGGCCTTAAGTAGTCAGTTTGCATTTTTATTAGCGAGCTGGCTATTTTTTGGAAAAGTAACGTCAAGAATGATGGAAGGCTCGCCCAAATTTATAGTGAAGAAGAAAGGTCAGAAAAATTGCTAGGTACTTTGCAGTATGATGATCGGATTATCTTAGGGAAGACAGTTGCTTTCTGGACACATAAAAAGCCGCCTCACCTGCAGATGAGACGGCTTTTGGTATAGTAACCATCAATCAAAATCTGGCATTTGTTTTTGGTTGGAGGCTACTGAGGTTTGTATAGAACAAGTTCTCCTGCAAACGTGCTTGTTCTTCTTCGTGGGGATCGCGTGGTGCGGCGATCAAGTGCTCAACGCGTTTAAAAGTATGTTTGAACAATGACATTTAAAACATCTCCCCTTTGGTTGCTCCTGTTTACAAGTCTATTGTAGTTCAACCGGTCAAAAATTCAATTGGTATAAGGGGTGTGAAAACGAATTCATTTCAAAAAGTTTACGAAAATGTTTCATATGTCACATGGCTTCACAAACTATCATGTTTTAAACGTATGCTGCTCGTAGGTTTTGCGGGCAAGAAGGTTACTTAGTGTCCGTCTGATTTTGGATTTTTTCCAGTTGTCGATATTGATCAGTCATCCAAGTGCGGTAGTTTTTTCCTTTAGGCAGTGTCTCGGTGACGTTCAGAACAGGTACCTTGTTTTCCTTGGCTAGCTTAATGAAACTATCGATGGTTTTTGAACTGGCTTGGCTATTGTTGACGAAGAAGGCGATTTTCTTTTCTTTGATGTCGGTTTCAATCGCATGGATATCTTTGGCGCTGTAATCAGTACCTTCTTCAGTTGCCTGGGCAAAATGACGGTTGTTGATTTTGTAGCCCAGATAATTGAGGGCATAGCCAAAGACGGGTTCGGACACATCGACTTTTTGACCATGAACATTTTGCTTGAGCTTGGTAATTAAGGCATTGAGGGAGTTAAGCGAGGCGATGTATTTCTTGGCATTGGCTTTAAAAATCGCCTTTTTTGCCGGCTTTTCTTTGGCAAATTTGCTGGCTAACGCATTGGCAAGTTTAGGCATGGTGCGTGGATCATACCAGATGTGTTCATTATCGCCTTCATGTTTAGCCATCAGATCATCAGCAACGCGTAAATACTGTTTGGATTTGTTTTCCGACTTGATTAGCTTATCCATCCAGCCATCATAACCGATGCCATTAGCGATGATTAAATCAGCTGTGGCCACTTGTTTGCCGACTTGGGTGGTTGGTTCATAGTCATGCGGATCAATGGCAGGATTGTCGATAATGGACGTGACTTGTACTTGCTTGCCGCCAACCGCTTTGGCAACTTCGCCATAAAAATCAACGGTTGCGACGACTTGGATCTTTTCATGTTTTCCTGATGATTTGGTATTCGTACTGCATGCGGTAGCAACTGTTGTTAGTAGTAGCAGACTGATGACTGTTAATAACCGTTTTAACATAACTGAATCTCCTCGTTTAACCGTAATGATGACGCGTTTAAGCGTAGCGTACTGGCGATATTGACGCAAGCTAAAAGATGCCATATTGATGACTAATCGTAGGAAACGCTAATCTGGCATAATATATCCATTTGTATAAGATTGAAAAATATTGAAAACATGATGCCGGTAGTTCTGGGACTATTTTTGATGGTCATGAAGTCATGGTGAACTTTTTATCCAAAAGCATCTGCAATCATATTTGTCATTTGCGGTGACTTGTTTGACGCTGTATCACGCCTGTGGTTGAATGAACTTAATGAAGAATGGTTGTGAACAGTTTGATCGAGGGGGAATTGTGTTGCGAAAATGGCTATTGATCACTGTAATCTGTTTGACAATGGTCGGGGCCACCGGTTGTCAGTCCAAGGCGTCTAAATCGTCACAGGATGCGGGGTCAACGATGATTAAAACAAATCACTATACCAAAAACGACCTGCAAAAGCGGTACACGCGCATTTCTGATATTGTCATGAAAACGATGACAAAAGTATCGTTGCAAAGTGATAGTAAGGAAATTAGCAAGACAGCCAAAAAAGGGCTTGGGCAATTGGATGATATTCGCCTCGAATTAGCAAACAATAAAACAGAGGACGGTTTAACCAAAGCCTTGACTAATTACAATAAGCTTGGCAGCGAGCTCTTAACCAGCGCAATAAATAATGATGCGAAAACTTATCAGGCTAACGGTCAAGGCTTCTTCAAACAGGCCGTGAGTGTCGGTGAAAAGTATTTTGGCGATCAAATTCCCCAATCAATTCGCAATTTTGCCAACAATCAACAAGCTGTCACAACTGAAAGTAGTAAATAGCGTCGAACTGCCAAAACGGTTTGACTAGTAAAAAAATTTCATCCTCATGTGCCGGTGATGCTTTTTGTAGAGCGGTCACGCTAATGAAGATGAAATTTTTTTGTGGTGGAAAAACTTCACGCTAAGATTAATAGAAGGAAGGTTTATCGCCTTGCGTATGCGGCTGGTCAACGCCAAGCGATTCACCGATGTGTTGATGCGGATGATTGATTAAGTTAACAACCAGATCAGCAATACTACTTCGGGAGACTTCTGTGCCTTTGAAGGGTTCCCCTTTTTGCGTGAGTTCATAACTTACAATGGCTTTATTGGATAGCCAAGCAGGGCGAATAATGGTGTAGGCTAAGTCGGAATTTTCGATGACTTTAGCCGCTGCAGCATAGGTTTCAAGGTAACCGCCGTCTAACATCTTATGGTTCCAGCGACCAAATGCACCTGGCACTTCATCGTAAATACCAAGTGTTGAAATCCAAATTAAGCGTTTGATGTGATTGGCATCCATCGCTTTGACGACCGACTTGGCTTGATCCTCAATCCCTGAGTTCCCTAAGTTGGCGTAAACAAGATCACTACCGCTCATTGCTTTTGTCAGTTTGTCCGTATCAGTGACATCACCGTCGTAAACCGTTTCTCGTTGGCGGTCAACATCAGTGATGCGCTTGGCATGGCGTAAAAACAAGTTGAGATGATGCTGAGTTTCTTTTAGCAAGCGGTGGCGCACCAAGGTCGCAATTTGGCCGTGTGCTCCTAGAATCATCACATTTGCCATACTCATCTTCCTTTCTTGTGCCGACTCTAGTGTAACACTTCCGATTTAAAACGCCTGGGGCCACTTACACTCCGGTCTCTAACCGCGCCGGGTCGCGCTCACTAAAAAAAGTCCGCAATTTGCGGACTTTTCCTGACCAGACTGTTCGATGCTTTTGACTCGAACTTATGGTTTGTTGGGGCATCAATGCTAAACCATTGATGGATTTTTTCGGTACAGGGTGAGTGATACCGAGGTAAAGGGAAGTGTAACAAACCCTTGTGGTCAGACGAGTTTGATTACTTACTGCTTGTTGTTGCTTGATTTTGGATCTTTTCGAGTTGTTGGTATTGGCTCATCATCCATGTGCGATAGTTTTTGCCTTTAGGAAGTGTTTCGGTGACATTCAAAACTGGCACGTTATTTTGCTTGGCAAGTTTAACAAGGCGTGAAACGGTTTTAGATGTCGCTTGAATGTTGTTAACGAAAAAGGCGATTTTCTTTTCCTTGATGTCGGTTTCAATACCATGAATATCCTTGGCGCTGTAATCGGTACCTTCTTCGGTTGAGTTAGAAAAGTGGGCGTCGTTGATCTTGTAGCCTAGGTAATCTAAGGCATAACCGAAGACTGGTTCCGAGACGTCAACAAGTTGACCGTTTGCGTTTGATTTGAGTTTATTAACAAGTGCATTGAGGTCATCTAATGAAGCGATGTATTTCTTTGCGTTGGCTTTGAACTTGGCTTTATTGGCCGGGTCTTTTTTGGCAAATTTATCCGCCAGCGCATTTGCCAGTTTTGGCATTGTCCGCGGATCATACCAGATATGTTCGTTGTCGCCTTCCTTTTTGTTCATCAGATCATCGGCAACTCTTAAGTAGTTTTTCGATTTGTTTTCCGATTTAACGACTTTGTCCATCCAGCCGTCATAGCCGATACCACTGGCAATGACGAAATCGGATGTTGCAACTGCTTTGCCGACTTTGGTGGTTGGCTCATAATCATGCGGATCAACAGCTGGATTGTTAATCACCGACTGAACTGCGACCTTATCACCGCCAACTGCTTTGGCAACCTCACCATAAAAATCGACGCTAGCCACTACCTGAATTTTATCGTTGCTAGCGCTGGATTGCTTTGCGGCACCATTATTGCCACACGCGACTGCAAAAACTGCTAAGAGTGCGACACTGATACCTGCAAGTAATCGTTTCATCATAAATACCCGCTTCCTTCCAAAACGTAATCATTACGATTTAAACTCTAAAGCAAAAAAACCGGCTTGACAAGTCTTTTTTTGAATTGGGTCAAAGAAGCGTTCGTCCTGAAAAAGTTATTGACAGTCAAAACAGCTGCATGATACGGTTAAATTCGTCATTAAGCGTAATGATTACGATTTAAAGGGAGAGGGAAATTTTGGAAAAAACGGATTTAGCAAGTGCGCGGCGCCGGATGAAGAGTCCCAACATTAAAACGCGCAAACGAGCATTAAAAATTCTACACGATGCGAAGCGCAAGCAGCAAAAATCCAGATAAGCGTTCGTATACGCCTATTGTCGGTGTCGGAAAATAGGTCGGTTAATGAGATGGCTCGTCACATTTTATAGAAAGAGGAAGCTTATGGCCAAAAAGTCAAAAATTGCCAAGGCAAAACGGCAAGAGAAGTTAGTTCAACAATATGCAGCAAAACGCGCAGAACTGAAAGCAAAAGGCGATTATATCGGACTCAGCAAATTGCCACGTGACTCCAGCCCAGTACGATTACATCATCGCGACGCTTTAGATGGTCGTCCGCACGCGTATATGCGTAAATTTGGCATCTCGCGACTTAATTTTCGCGAGTTGGCACACAAAGGCCAGATTCCCGGTGTTCGTAAAGCCAGTTGGTAATACGTACGCAGAAAAAATAACAACCGGCCTTTTAAAAAGTTGCGACTGATTTGTGACTTAAATAACGGGAAGATAAACAAAGGCCTATGAGTAATTAATGAAATTACTCATAGGTCTTTTTATAGTCTCAAATAAGTTCCAATAACTGCATGCGATTACATTTTTTGATTTATCGGGGTTTATAAGTATGACTTGAGACGGACACGATAAAGCGTTGGTGGCCAAGATGTACCGCGTATAAAAATTTTAAGTATGCCTTAAAAAACACTTGCCAGTCTTCCTTCTTTTCTGTAAGCTTAGGGTGAAAGCGAATTAGGTCACCCTAAAATTGGAGGTTCTTATGTTAACAGTCAAGAACCTGACCGTTGCCTACGCTGACACACCGGTGTTTGCTGATGTTGCCGTTCATTTTAACGCAGGTAAGATCACCGGAATCATTGGGCCTAACGGAGCAGGTAAATCGACCTTGATCAAAGCTATTCTAGGTTTGATCAAGGTTCAATCAGGGAAGGTCGACTTTTCCGGCCGCACCCTCAAGGAAGTGCAACAGGCGATTGCTTATGTCGAGCAGCGCAAGGATTTGGATCTGACTTTTCCAATTAACGTGTTAGATCTTGTGCTGACTGGCACCTATGGACGTCTGGGGTTGTTGAAGAGCCCCGGTAAAAAAGAGCGTCAGGCGGCACTTGAAGCGCTGGAACAAGTCGGGTTGGAGGATTTCACCAAACGCCAGATCAGTCAGCTATCAGGCGGCCAGCTACAGCGCGTGTTTGTGGCGCGTGCCATTGTGCAGCAGGCTGACATCATGATCCTGGACGAGCCATTTGTCGGTATTGACATGAAGAGCGAGCAGGAAATCATGGCCATTTTGAATCAGTGGCGCGATGCCGGAAAAACACTGATTGTCGTTCATCACGATTTAAATAAAGTTTCAAATTATTTTGATGAACTTGTGGTGATGAACCACGGCATTATTGCTGAAGGACCGGTCGAAGAAGTGTATACGGCTCAAAATATCGAACGGGCATTTTCGGCCGATCTTTCCAACGTGCTGTTTGCAACCAAGGAAGGGGCGAGCGTATGAGTTCATTAGCTGAATTTTTCACCGCGTTAGGAAAATATGATTTCCTCCAAAGTGCGTTAATTACTGCCATCATGGTAGGGATCATGTCCGGTTTGATTGGTAGCTTCATTATTTTGCGCGGCATGTCGTTGATGGGGGATGCAATTTCCCATGCGGTGCTTCCGGGCGTTGCCGTTGCTTATATGCTGGGTGTCAACGTCATGATTGGGGCTTCGGTGTTTGGCATTATCGCGGCGCTGTTGATCGGTTTTGTTGCGGCAAATAGTAAGATCAAAACCGATACCTCAATCGGCGTGGTGTTCAGTGCGTTTTATGCGCTCGGATTCATTTTGATTTCGATGGCAGAAAGCGCTACGAACTTGCATCATATTCTGTTTGGTAATATTTTGGCGGTCAGCGATAGTGATATTATGACCACCGCGGTTGTGTTAGGGATTGTCATCTTGTTCGTGGTGTTGTTCTATAAGGAATTGTTGATCACATCGTTTGATAATACCTTTGCTAAAACTTATGGGTTGAATACCACTGCGATTCATTACGCGTTGATGCTGGTTTTAACCTTGGTAACTGTTTCGGCCTTGCAGACGGTGGGGATCATTTTGGTCGTTGCTATGCTGATCACGCCTGCTGCCACTGCTTTCTTATGGACGGATCGGCTTGAAACCATGCTCGTGATGGCAGCAAGCGTCGGGGTCATTTCGTCTATCACCGGGTTGTATTTCAGCTTCACCTTTAACTGGGCATCCGGTCCGGCAATTGTGCTCGTAGCGGCGGTATTGTTCGCCATCTCGTTCGTCTTTTCACCAAAACAGGCATTCTTTAGTTTCAGTAAGCGTCAGCGGACCAAAACAGCCGCGACGACTCAAACCGCGGAGGAAGTTATTCGATGAAGAAGATTTTAATTACTGTAGGTGCTTTAATTGTGATGGTCGGTGGTGTCTTTTGGTTCATTAACAGTCGGAGTACGGCTCAAAAAGATTCAGCAAGCACGAATCAAACGTTGCGGGTGGTCACAACCAATTCGATTTTGGAGGATATGGTTCAAAATGTCGGCGGCGAGCGGATCAAGCTGTACAGTATTGTTAAACGCGGCACGGATCCGCATGAGTATGAACCGCGCCCAACCGATGTGGCGGCAACCAGTGAAGCCGATGTTGTGTTTCATAATGGTTTGAACCTTGAAACCGGTGGTAATGGCTGGTTTAAGAAGTTGGTTAAGACGTCGCACAAGGAATTTGATAAGGATGTTTTTGCCGCAAGTAAAGGTGTGACCGCGCAACACTTGACGACCAACACCAAAGAACAGGATCCGCACGCTTGGCTGGACTTAGCTAATGGCATCCAGTATGTTAAGACGATTACCAAGGTGCTCAAACAAAAAGATGCCAAAAACGCTGCTTATTATCAGAAGAATAGCGATCGATACGTTGCCAAGTTGCAAAAACTGCATGAAACCGCGCAGTCACGCTTCCTCGATATTCCGGAAAAGCAACGCGTGTTAGTGACGTCAGAAGGGGCCTTTAAGTACTTTTCCAAGGCTTATCATGTGACCCCGGCATACATTTGGGAAATCAACACTGAATCTCAAGGAACACCAGAACAGATGCAGACGGTTTTAGCTAAGATTCGTGCATCCGAAGTGAAACATCTATTCGTGGAAACCTCGGTCTCACCGAAGTCCATGAATAAAGTGGCCAAAGAGACCGGGTTGTCGATTTACTCGAAGATTTTCACGGACTCGCTGGCAGCTAAGGGGACTCAAGGCGATACGTATTATACGATGATGAAGTGGAACCTTGATAAGATTCACGATGGATTGGCAGGCTAGTTTTAAGGATCAGTATGAAAAGAAACAAGGTATATCCTTATACACATTGAAGTGTAAAGGAATATACCTTGTTTTTTTCTCGAAAATGAGTCATTGACCGTGTTGCTTACCTCGGGCGACATGATCTGCGTGGGCGAGCATGGCATCAATGACCGCAATAATGTGGGGGTCGTCGAGTTGATAATAATTAGCTTTGCCGACACGTTTTGCACTAACGAGTTGGTGCTTGCGTAAGAGCGCTAACTGGTGGGAGACAACGGATTGCTCAACGCCTAATAATTCACTAAGCTTGCTGACGTTGAGCACTTGTTGTTCGAGTAATTTCAGCATCTGCAATCGGGTCGGATTACTGAGCAGTTTGAAAATACGCTCAGCTTCGGCAAGCTTGGCCGATTCAACCAACCTTAGCGTCGTAGCAGTCATTAACGGTTTCCTCTTTTCCATTGATGAACGAATAATAATCAAAGTGATACAAATGACCTTAAAGCAAGACGTCTTTTCATTCAAGGCGCTTTGCTCTAAGGTCATTTTTCCGGAAAGATTTATTCTTCGTTTTCGCTGTGGCTCAAGCCGGTTTGCAGTGCTTTCCAGCCTTCACTGGCAACAAAATAAACTAAAATCAACGCTGCAACCGAATCGGCCCACCACCAATTAAATAGCCAAGTTAACAAGCTACCGATCAAAACAGTAGCCGCCATGTAGGCACAGGTGATATTGCACATGCCGTCTTCGATAAGTGCTGGAGAATTAAGCTTGTGACCAAGATGCCGTTTTCTAAGTGTCAAAAATGGCATCACAATAATAGACGCGATGGCAATACCGATACCGCTCATACTACTTTCAGCGGCTGCGTGCGTCACAAGATTGAAACCTGAAACCCCGATGACGTATAAGCTCAGCAGTAACAGCACGCAGCCGACCACAAGACTTGAGCGTTGTTCTGCACGGGCGACTGCCGAAGCACTTGCACCGTTACTTTCTGTTTTCAGCCGCCAGATTAAAGTGGCACCGGAAATAATTTCCAGAAAACTATCCAGCCCAAACGCAATTAACAGAATCGACCCTGCTTGAAATCCTGACCAGAAGCCGATCAAAAATTCAAACGCCATCCAGCCAGTAGAAAAATATTCAACTCGAATGGCGGTTGTCATATCAGCGTTTTTGGCGATGACAAATGGTTTCATCTTGCTGCCTCACTCTTTGTTTATTTGCTAACATATGGTATTCCAAACATATGTTAATGTCAACATAAAAGAAAGGTGAGGTAGACGGACAATCAGCATCAAGTCTGCTTAAAGATCAATGCTGCGTGGCATGGTGATGCGTTTCATGGTCGGCTTGATACGCATTTACCAATCCCGAGATTGCATCAAGTGACATGATAATGCCCATCAGCCACATGGCAGCCATGTTATGCATGGTGGCAATTAATACCAGCAACACAACATTAAGTGCCAACATCAACCAGCCCATGGATTTTGACATCATTTTCATCTTCCTCCCTTCTTTTTACGAAGCACCTACTTTAGATTAATTCCAAATTACGTTTATGGCAACCCTAAAAAGTGCTAGAATTTGAAGCGAGGGGGGAACGATGATGAAAACCTATACCGACTATTTCTTTGATGAGCCGGCGTTTGACTTGCATGATGGCGGTTATGTGCCACTTGAAGTAAGCGATGCGCCAGCCAAACCCTTAAATGTGCCGCCGTTGCTAAAACCTGATAAAGAAACGGCAACCGATGTGTATTACACCGTCACGGCACAAGCGGGGGAGACACAGTTGCTTCCCGGTGCAAAGACAAAAACATGGGGTTATAATGCTAGCTTGCTTGGGCAAACGATTGTCTATCGCCGCGGCCAGCATGTTCATGTGACACTGAAAAACACCTTGCCTGAACTGACAACTTTCCACTGGCATGGTGCTAATGTAAGTGGCCCTTATGTGGATGGTGGGTGCCATGCGCCGGTTTATCCGGGCGAAAGTAAGCAAATTGATTTCACCTTGGATCAACCGGCGGCAACATTGTGGCTGCATGCCCACCCGTGTCCTTCAACTGCCGAGCAGGTCTGGCACGGTTTGGCAGCAATGGTCATTGTTAAGGATCAGCATGAAGAAAGCTTGCCATTACCACACAATTACGGGGTTGACGACATTCCGGTGATTTTGCAGGATCGCCGGTTCCATGAGCAGAATCAGTGGAATTATCGGACTGATTATGATCCGGATGGTGTTGCTGGTCCGACCGCGATGATTAATGGCACCATTAATCCTTATTTCGATGTGACTACCCAGAAAGTTCGGTTACGGTTTTTAGATGGCGCTAATCGCAGGGAGTGGCGGCTGCATTTTTCCGATGATTTGCCGTTTACCCAAATCGGCGGTGATGGTTCGTTGTTGCCGGAACCGGTGGCCTTGACGCATTTGATGCTGACGTGTGCTGAACGGGCAGAAGTCATTGTCGATTTTGGTCAGTGTCATGAAGGCGATGTGGTCACGCTTTACACCGATAATGTGCCTTTGCTGAAGTTTCGGATTCATGCTTTCAAGCCGGATCACACGCAATTGCCGGACAAGCTCTTTACGGTGAAGGCACCTGCAGTTGATCCTGCGTTGCCAGTTCGCCATGTGGTGATGCAAGGAATGGATGAAAGTGTCGCGATTGACGGTAAAAAGTTTGCCATGCAGCGAATTGATGCGACTCAACCGATTGGCAAAGCTCAGTATTGGGATGTTACCAACAGTAATGCTGCGCCCGGGATGGTTCATCCGTTTCATGTGCACGGCACGCAATTTTTGATTTTGTCCCGTAACGGGCATGCGCCTTATCCAAATGAGCATGGATTTAAAGATACAGTTGGCGTTAATCCAGGTGAAACAGTTCGGCTGTTAGTGCGCTTTGATTTACCGGGAGTTTACATGTATCACTGTCACATTATTGAACATGAAGATGGTGGCATGATGGCGCAAATCGAAACGTTTGATCCGACGAAGCCGAAACAGGAATACAAACTAATGGACATGGATACACTGATGACAGCCTTAGCGAAGGAACGTGGGGTCAAACCATCTGAATTATGGATGGGCGGTATGCAGTCGTATGAAAAAATGGGTATGAAAATGTGAGGCACCAAAAATCAAATAGAAATCGATGATGTTATGAATGGTACAACGATTAAACATCGCGGCGCTTTTGTCGCAACTTTGCTGACAGGAACGTTTTCGATGTCAATTTCGCAATCTTCTTTGAGTACGGCCTATCCGGCTTTTATGAAGGCATTTGGTTTGGGCGCGGATACGGTCGCGTGGCTGACGACGGGATTTATGCTGGTCATGACGCTGATGATTCCGGTGAGTCCGTGGCTGTTGCATAATGTCCCGTTTCAGCGGCTTTTTCAGGCAATTGAGCTGATTTTTGCAGTTGGGACGGCTTTATGTATCTGGGCGCCAAGCTTTGCGGTTTTGATGATTGGTCGGTTACTTGAGGCGGTTGCCGTCGGGATTATTTTCCCTAGTTTCCAGACAGTGCTGCTGACGATTACGCCGCACAGTGAACGCGGTAAAGTGATGGGAACAGCCGGCTTGGTAATGGGATCGGCGCTGGCGGTGGGCCCGATTATTTCAGGGGTCTTGTTGACGTGGTTTCCATGGCAAGCGTTATTCCTATTCTTCCTAATTGTTTCAGTGCTTGTACTGGCAGTTTCGACTGTCACGATTACCTCGGTGATGCCGCTGGAACAGACCCGGTTAGACTGGGTTTCGTTTATCTTGTCGGCGAGCTTTCCGATCTTGCTATATGCTTTAAGTGCGTGGTCAAAACAAGGCCTGCGCGTCGGGGTGATTAGTTTGTTGATCGTTGGGGTTTTGGCAGGCGGTATCTTCGTGATTCGGCAATTGAATCGCCAACCACCGATGCTGCAAATGCGGGTTTTTGCAACCGGTATGTTCACCAAAGCGGTCTTCTTAACCGGCATTTCTTACATCGGTTTGATTGTTACGACGATTCTGATGCCGTTGTATTTTCAAACCCTGCTAGGTCTTTCGCCGTTAGTTTCCGGCCTGTCACTTGTGCCAGCAGCCGTCTTACTGAGTTTACTTAATCCGGTTAGTGGACGCTTGCTTGATCGCTTTGGTCCGCGGCTGGTCGCGATGATCGGGATGGTTCTGATTACAGGCGGTTTTGGTTTACTGGCGATTTTTGCTCGTCATCTGCCGTTGCTAGGTGCGATTGTGTTAGCGATGGCAACAGAAGCAGGGAATGCCTTTGTGATGATGCCTTCTGTGACGGCTGGCGCGAATGCCTTGCCAAATGAACTGGTGGCCGATGGAACCGCGGTTACCACAACGGCCCGACAGTTATTTGGCTCAGCCGGCGTGATGTTTGCGACAGTATTGTTGGACAACATGCAGGTGACGTTAAATAGCCACGCTGGCGGCTTTGCAGTTACCTTTGCTGTCTTTGCCGGCGTGGGCTTAGTTGGGCTATTGCTGGCCTTGACATTGCCAAAAGCGGTTGAACAAAAGCATTAAAAGAACGGGTCATTGGGTGAAAACGTCACAACAATGGCTCGCTTTTTATGTATTTTGCAAGTGATTCTCATAGAAGACCAGAAAAGCATTGAAGGCCACCGTTTGATCAGATTATTCATCATTACCCAAAAATAAATAGTGTCAACAGTGTAACGGCAGGGGTTTTAGTAATTCCAGCGACACCAAAACGCCGCCTATCTTTTCTTCGGATAGGCGGCGTTTTGCTGCAACTAAGCTGCTTGACTGGATGACTTAGCCGCAACTGATCGGGAGAGGAGCAGCATCGCGACTAGGAAAGGAGGTAACGCGGTTGCTCAGTCAACGAAAATCAGTTCAATTTCGGAATCAGCCGGTTTGACATTGACTGACAAATGACGGTTGAGGTCGGCAACCAGTTTGCGTGCAAAAGCCATTTTCTCATCGAAATCAGTCATATGTGAGGTGAAAGGAACACTTTGATAATCGTAATTTTCACCGATGAATCCGGGGTCGGTGACATAACGCAAATTATTTTGGTCATGACGACTGCCCGGTTTTAAGACGGCATCCAAGTACTGATACAAGATTGCCGGCTCGTAGTTCAGCGGTTTCTCAAGGGTGGTGGTAATCTTATAGCCATTTGCTTCGCCGGCAAATTCTTCATTAATTTGGACTTGTGTGAGACCTTGATACAATTTCAAAACGATCAGCTCCTCTTCTTTTCACTTCCAGTATACCAGTTGTCGGCTTATTTAAAAGAGAAATTTTAGGATTGCCTGAAATATTTTAAGGCGAAAGAATCGGCACAGCATCACGGAACATTAATTCAGAGATCGCCTTCGAAAGCCCAAAAAGCCCGATAAACTGGTGGATGATGAACCAGTTTATCGGACTTTTTGTATACGCATAAGGTTTGTTAGGGAAACCTTACTTATAGTCTTACCATTGTTAATGCCAAAAGAAAAGAAAAAGTTTAGGCTGTCCAAACATTATTTACTGATTTTTGTGGTGGATTGAAACGCATCGTGGCCGTGAAGCCGTTGCCAGCGCAGGCGGATGATTTTGTCGATTTCAGTCACGATCAAAATCACAGAACCGGCTAGAACAGCAATGCCCCATTCACGCCACGACATCGAAGCAGTTTGGAAGATTTCCTGCATAAAAGGAACATAAGTCAGGAAGCATTGCAATCCTAACATGATGCCGATAATCGCAAACGCCATGGGATTGCTAAAGAGATTTTTTGAAAGAGCCAGTGTGTTTGTGCGGATGTTAAAGAGATAGAAGATTTTTCCTAAGACAATCATGTTCACCATCATGGTGCTTGCGGTGACGCGGTCGGTTAAGTGGTTGGCTGTCAACCAGTCGAACGCCCACAACCCGATACCGGCGATCATCATGGCCACATAAGCAATTTGAAAGACATCATGTTTGTGCATCATTGACGCATTTTTCTTACGTGGTGGCCGCTCCATCGTGCCAGCTTCGGCAGGTTCGAAGATGAAGGCAAATTGAATGGTGATGGCACTGACCATGTTAATCCACAACAGCTGACTGGCACGTAATGGCATCGCTTGTTGAGTCAGAATGGTGAAAACGATCACCAGTCCTTCGGCAAAAGAGGTCGGTAATAGGAACAAAATGCTTTTCTTGATGTTTTGGTAAATGCGGCGTCCTTGAGCGATGGCGGTTTCCATGCGGGCAAAGCGGTCATCGGTGAGCACCATGTCGGCCGCATCTTTGGCAACATCGGTCCCGGATTGACCCATGGCAACCCCGACGTCAGATTTTTTAAGTGCAGGCGCGTCATTGACCCCATCGCCGACCATGGCGGTGACGTTTCCGGCATCCTGTAAGACAGAGACAATCGTGAGTTTGTCCTTTGGCGTGGTCCGGGCAAAGACATCGGCATTGAGGATCATCTGGCGTTGCTTTTCTTCCGGCAGTGCTGCTAGTTGCGTGCCGGTGACGGCTGTAGGCGAATCGGCCATGCCTAGTTTTTTGGCGATGGCTAGCGCGGTCTCGGGGTGATCGCCGGTGATCATTTTGACTTTGACACCGGCGCGCCGCATTTGCTTGATCGCCGAAATCACTGACTCGCGTGGCGGATCAATAATCGCGGTCAGTCCTAGAAAATCGAGTCCTTGCTTCAATAATGCTGGCGTGATTTCGCTAGTATCATCTGGAACGATTTTCTGAGCAACGGCAATAACGCGTTGCCCTTCCGTACTGAATTGGCTGGTTAACTTTAAATAGTGGGATTGATCAAAGTCGGGATGAGCCGCCGCAACAAGCGGTAACAACTTATCCGGAGAACCTTTTACAAACAGACGGGTGTGGCCATCCGCGCATTTTGCTAATTTGGCCATGTAACGATTGTTGGAATCAAACGGCATCAAGTCACGTTCGGTGTTAGCGGGTTCTTCCTTGAAGGCTTTGTAGTAGGCAGTGAGGAAAGCACCATCAGTAGGTTCACCGTTGATGACATAGCGGCCGTCTTCTTGGTGCAATTCAGTGTCATTGGCTTCAAATCCAGCGGTTAGCAATGCAGTTAAATCCGGATGGTTTGCTGGCTCGATAGCTTTTTTGGCAATGGTGAACTGCCCTTTAGGGGTGTAGCCTGAGCCGCTTACCTGATAAGTGGCCTGTGGCGTGATGACGGTGGTAATGGTCATCTCGTTTTTGGTTAGCGTACCGGTTTTGTCGGTACAGATAACATCGACTGAGCCTAAAGTTTCCGCAGCAGGCAAGGTTTTGACAATGACGTGTTGCTTTTTTGCCATATTGGAAACACCCATTGCCAGGATAACGGATGTGGTGGCGGGCAGACCTTCTGGCATTGAACCAACGACCATGGTGACGATGGCAAGGGCTAAGACAGGCAGACTGTATTTACCGATGATCAGGCCGAAGATAAATAGTAAGACCGCTGCTGCGATAATGGCGTACGAAATTCCTTTACCGATACCGTCAATTTCGCGCATCATCGGCGAGCGGCCTTTACGTACGTCCGAAACCGCCTGGGAAATCTTACCGAACTCAGTATCGTGGCCCGTTGCAACCACGATGCCAATACCACTACCGCCTGCAACCGCTGTCGAGGCAAACGCCATATTGCTTTGATCGGCAAGTGGTGTGTCTGCTGGCAGGATATCAGTCGTTTTGATGACCGAATTTGCTTCCCTGGTCAGGACAGCTTCTTGAATCGTTAAGTTGTCAATATCAACGAGGCGTAAATCGGCGGGAACATTATCGCCGGCCTCCAGAAAAACAACATCGCCGACAACCAAATCGGCACTGGGAATATCAAGACGTTCGCCGTCACGATAAACAGTTGCTTCAGGGGCCAGCATTTTTTTGATTTTTTCAAGTGAATCGCTGGCATTACTTTCCTGATAGTATCCAATAATCGCATTGACGATAATCACCAAAACAATAACCGAGGTATCAGTGACATCGCCAATGACAGTGGTTAGGATTGCGGCAATGATCAGGATATAAATGATTAAATTGTTGAACTGCCGCAGAAAGATCAGCCACTTTGGCGTTGGATGCGATTCGATGGCATTCGGGCCATTGGCTTCTAAGCGTTTAGCGGCCTCTGTTTTAGAGAGACCGTGGTCAAGGGACGGGACCTGCAACATTTGCTGCAGATCCTTGATACTGTGCGCTGTTGCTGGCGGTTGCGAGTCGGGAACTTCTTCCATAAGTGATTCCTCATTTCGTGATATAAATTTTTTGGTACTACCTTTATCATATGGTATGCCTAAACCGGTTGCAATCAATTTGCGATTTCAATTTAATGCGAGCTAAAAAAGCGTTTATCTTTTATATCGGGATTATGATGACCTAATGCTTTGAAACGGTTTTCTGAAAGCAATCGGCTGTAAGCGTGATTAGCTATTGCCGTGAATCGGGCACTGCTTAGGCATTTTGAAACAATGGACACTTTACAAATTAGTCACTGAAAATACAATTAATTTTCATAAAATAGTTGACGATATCAGCTTCAAGGCATATCCTAAGAAAGGATTAAGTTAGGGAGACCTAAAAGACCTTGTTCCCCAGGGACTTAACTTTTTTCAAGATGAAAGGGGAGACATATTGTGAGTGATGATCACAAGAAGAAACATTCCATGAAGCTCATTCAATACGCGAACGGGCCGTCATTGGAAGAAATTAACGGTACAGTTGAGGTGCCACACGGGAAAGGCTTTTGGCGAACGCTATTTGCTTATTCCGGACCAGGAGCATTGGTTGCCGTTGGTTACATGGATCCAGGGAATTGGTCCACGTCCATCACCGGTGGTCAAAACTTCCAGTACTTACTGATTTCCGTTATTCTAATGTCAAGTTTGATTGCGATGCTGTTGCAGTACATGGCAGCTAAACTTGGCATTGTGAGTCAAATGGATCTTGCCCAAGCGATTCGTGCAAGAACGTCGAAGAAGCTTGGGATTGTCTTGTGGATTTTGACTGAGTTAGCGATTATGGCGACTGATATTGCCGAAGTTATCGGTGCCGCTATTGCGCTTTATCTTCTGTTCCATATTCCACTTGTTATTGCGGTACTGGTCACGGTCCTCGATGTTCTGGTATTACTGTTGTTGACCAAGATTGGGTTCCGAAAAATCGAAGCTATTGTTGTTGCTCTTATTCTTGTCATTTTACTGGTCTTCGTTTATCAAGTTGCTTTGTCGGATCCTAATATGGGGGCTTTGCTTAAAGGCTTCATTCCAACTGGCGAAACATTTGCAAGTTCACCGTCAGTCAACGGTATGAGTCCAATTCAAGGGGCTTTGGGAATCATCGGGGCGACGGTTATGCCACATAACCTGTATCTGCATAGTGCGATTTCTCAAACTCGTAAAATTGATCATAAAGATCCGGAAGATGTTGCTCAAGCCGTTAAGTTTTCAGCATGGGACTCCAACATTCAGTTGACTTTTGCCTTTGTTGTTAACTGCTTGCTGCTTGTTATGGGGGTTGCGGTCTTCAAGAGCGGTGCTGTTAAAGATCCTTCCTTCTTCGGTTTGTTCCAGGCATTGTCTGATTCTTCCACACTGAGTAACGGTGTTTTGATTGCGGTTGCCAAGTCCGGTATTTTATCTATCCTGTTTGCGGTTGCGTTGTTGGCATCAGGTCAAAACTCAACCATTACCGGTACGTTAACAGGGCAGGTTATCATGGAAGGCTTCATTCATATGAAGATGCCACTGTGGGCTCGGCGCTTGGTTACTCGTGTTATCTCCGTTATCCCGGTTATCGTCTGCGTTATGTTGACTGCTCGGGAAACGCCGATTCAGCAACATGAGGCGCTCAATACATTAATGAACAACTCACAGGTCTTCTTGGCCTTCGCGTTGCCATTCTCAATGTTACCGCTGCTAATGTTTACGAATAGTAAGGTTGAAATGGGCGATCGGTTCAAGAACACTGGCTGGGTTAAAGTGCTCGGTTGGGTTTCCGTTATCGGTTTAACTTATCTGAACCTGAAAGGTCTGCCAGATTCAATCGCCGGATTCTTCGGTGATAATCCAACGGCCGCACAAACCAACATTGCTAATATGATCGCTTACGTTCTGATTGCAGCTGTTTTGGCCCTCTTGGCATGGACAATTTGGGATCTGTATAAAGGTAATAAGCGTTATGAAGCTCATCTTGAAGCTGTAGCCGATGAAGAAGAGGCGAAAGCAAATGATGACGTACAATAGTCTTGTCGCGTCTTTGGTGATGAGTTGCGATGGGATCGAGGAGTCAGAAGGCTACGATCCGTGGTTATTCGCAATTCTTGGATTGGAAAATGAGCAATCTAAGGTACACCAAAACAAGTAAGATAATTGTTGGCCATTGTTGTATATGTTAAAAAAGCCGCTTTGATCAGCTCAACATGATCAAGGCGACTTTTTTGTAAGCGCGAGCCGGCGCGGTTAGGGATCGGAGTGTAAGTGGCCTCAGGCGCAATGGCCGGTCTTTGGCCATTGCGCCTGAGGTCCTTACACGCAGATCCCTGCGCCGGGGAGCGCGTTATGGGCATAAGCCAGAACATAAGTGGCCTTAAGCGTGATGGCCCGCACTTGGCCATTGCGCTTAAGGTCCTTACACGCAGACTTCTGCGCCGGGGAGTGCGTTATGGGCATAAGCCAGAACATAAGCGGCCTTAAGCGTGATGGCTGGGCTTTGGCCATTGCGCTTAAGGTCCTTACACGCAGACTTCTGCTCCAGCAAACGCGTGACGGTCATCAGCGATGAAAGTGGGGATGAGATGGCACATTTAAGTGAGGTTATGACTCAAGCTGTACCAACTGAAACAGCGACCGGATTATCGCAGCATGCGACTGATTTACTGATCGGACTCATGTATGCGGATCGGCTGGATTCTGAGAGTAACACCAAGAAGCGGAAAATATTCCGTGGTGGTCGACCATTTTTTGAGCGCTATGGACAAATTGCAGGGGTAGAGCATCGGGGTAAATTGAAAAAAGCACGGCGGGAGCTTGAACTGAACGGCGCCTTGGATTGTGCGCAACCAGGGGATAAGTCCTATCAATTAACGCAGACGCCATGGCAGATTTTTAAACAATTCAACGGGATGATGGCCTCGCCGGTTCAAGTGAGTCGAACCTACGATGTTAAATCCTTTAGCGAGCTATTAAAGCGCAGCAGTCTTGCTCGTAAAAATTTCCCATTGAATACGGAAGGGGCAGTTATGCTGCAAACTGATACTTTTGGTAGTGAACAACCCTTGATGTATGCTGTTTCGCCAGCAACTTATCACCGGTTGACTGAAGCCGAAGCAAGGATGAAAACAACGGTACCAGACACCCGTCAGCGACTGGTTAACGTTCAGGCTTGGTCAATTGATCCGGCATTGATTAGCGGTTGGCTGCACGCTGGCCTACCCACCCCGCAAGCCGATCCGATTCACCAATATTTAGCGGCTTTATCATCTTCATCGCTTCAATTTCAAAAAGACGCGGCACGGCTGGTTGCGGCAGTGCTTCACTGAACTTTGATCTCAAGACTGCATCGACAAGGTGTGGTGTTGGGGTATCGGCCTTAGCGATCATTAGGTGCTAAGGCTGTTTTTTTATGCTTTTGGGTTGCTTGGCAGTGTGATCGTGTAAAATAGGACTATCATTAACAAGCAATCGCAGCACATGTGATTAAGATGGAGGTAGCGATGACGACGAATACACGGATTGAATCAGACACTTTGGGACCGGTTGAAATTCCGGAAACGGCTTTATGGGGACCGCAGACTGAACGCAGCCGTCATAATTTTCAAGCCGGACCGCTTATGCCGTTGCCGCTCATCAAAGCGCTGCTGCAAATCAAAAAAGCGGCAGCGCGGGCGAATGTGGCAGCTGACGTTTTGCCTGCTCCCAAAGGCCAACTGATCACGCAGGCTGTAGACACGTTATTGGCTTTGCCTGATGAAAAATTACAAGCTGATTTTCCGCTGCATGTTTACCAAACAGGATCCGGCACCCAAACAAACATGAATGTGAATGAGGTTGTCAGTCATCAGGCAGCCAAGCTCAATCCTGACTTACCCATTTTACCTAATGACGATGTTAACCATAGTCAAAGTTCAAACGATACGTTTCCGACGGCGATGAACATTACGGCTGCGATTGCTGTCAATCACTTGATGGCTGCTGTTGATGGCTTGATCGCGGCATTCCAAACGAAAGCCAAGCAATATGACCATACCGTTAAAATTGGGCGGACACATTTGCAGGATGCCACACCGTTAACTTTTGGCCAGGAAGTCAGCGGTTGGATTGCGATGTTAGCGCACGATCGAACGGCGATTGAACAGTTGAAACCGGCACTTTTTCGTTTGGCCATTGGCGGTACGGCGGTTGGTACCGGATTAAACGCAGCGCCAAACTTTGGGCGGATTGTGGCCGGGCGTTTGAGTGATGTCTATCACTTGCCACTGACCGCCCAAACAAATAAATTTGCGGCATTGGCAGCCCATTCTGAAATCAGCAATGTTCACGGGGGTATTAAGACATTAGCCGCCGATCTGTTGAAAATTGCCAATGATATTCGGTTTCTGGCAAGTGGTCCACGAGCAGGTTACGGTGAATTGCGGATTCCAGCCAATGAACCGGGAAGCTCGATCATGCCTGGGAAGGTGAACCCAACGCAAGCAGAGGCACTTACCATGGCTGCGGTGCGAGTGATGGGTAATGATACCACGATCACGGTTGCCGCCTCCCAAGGTAACTTTGAGCTGAATGTCTATAAACCAGTGATCATCAGTACGTTTCTTGAATCGACGACGTTACTGACACAGACGATCACCAGCTTCACGCAAAAACTTGTAGCAGATTTGACCGTCAATGCCCCGCGCATGCAGGCACTCGTTGCGCATTCCTTAATGACGGTGACTGCCCTTACGCCGCATATCGGCTATGAAAAAAGTGCGGCCATCGCTCAGCTAGCTGAACGCACGGGAACGGATCTCAAGGATGCGGCAATTCAAACCGGTTACGTGACTGAGGCGGAGTTTGATGCTTGGGTTGACCCGGCTAAAATGACTGGAATTTAAAGCCAGACACCACTGATCAATAGCGAAAGTCACGATTGGAGCGAGCAACATGAAAAATCAAAAAATGGGATTCTTCGGGTTTTTGATCATCATCTTTATCATTGCCATGTTGGTACAATATTGGTATATCTTTGTCGCAGTCCTTGTCCTTGGCGGTGCGGCTTATTTGTACTACTATCGGCGCCAACAAGCCATTGCAGCCCAGGCAGCCAAAACGACCCAAGCCCAAGCAGCGGAGCAGGCGACTATTGCCAGGCTAAAGGCATACAAAGATCTGTTAGATACCGGAGCCATCACGCAGGAAGATTACAATCACAAAAAAGCCGAGCTGTTACGGCTCGACTCACATGAAGAACTTAAATTTTAAAACGGTGGCCAATAACTTAAGGGTTTAATGTTCGTCATTGGTTGCGGTAGTTAACGGAACGCCTTTAGCACCGCCGGAAATACTTTCGATAAAATCGAGGAAAGTTGGCGCAATTCCCAACTCGTCAAGGTCTTCAGGGGCGATCTGATAGCGGATCGCCTTTTCGTCGTGGGCAAGTATTTTTTGCACCCAATGTGGCTCGCGAATCATTTCATGGCCGATAGCAACCAGATCAAATGCTGCCGCGGCTTTTTCGGCTTCTTCAGGGGTCTTGATACCGCCAACCACAATGATCGGAAAGGCGCCGGCGACATGATCGCGAATAACGTCATTGATGATGGCAGGATTATCCGGATCACGCAACGATGTCCGCCATACGTCAGACTGGGAGACGTGCAGGTAGTCGATTTTGGTGGCTTTTAAAGCATCAATGAGCGCTAATGTGTCGTCTAAAGTGATCCCGGGCTGCTCTAACTCTTCCGGTGAAATGCGGTAGCCCAACAGGAAGGGACGGTCGGCAGTTTCGGCAATGACTTTTTCCGCTTCATGCACCACGGCTAAGGGGAAACGCATCCGTTTTTCTCGCGTGCCGCCCCATTCGTCGGTTCGCCGGTTAGAATGCGGGGAGTAGAATTGCTGAATCAGGTAGGTGTTAGCGCCGTGCAATTCCACGCCGTCAAAACCGGCTTCGATTGCCCGACGCACCGCCTGACCGAAATCGTGGATGGTCGCTTCAATTTCTTCAGTTGTGAGGGCTCGCGGCGTTTCATAACCAGAACGAGGCGCGGCAACCGCACTGGCACTGACGGGTTGCTGCCCGCGCAAAATCTTGCTATTGCTCATACGACCAGCACTAAAAATCTGCAAAACCGCTTTAGAGCCGCCTGTTTTCATCGCAGTTGCCAGACGACTTAGGCCGGGAATGAACCGATCATCGGCCACACTTAACTCGCCTTCAAACCCCTTCCCAAGCGGATTAACATTGGCGGTTCCGGTAATGAAAAGGCCAACGCCTCCAGCGCGCTTTTGATAATATTCAATTTCGTCTTGCGTGACCGTACCATCTTCAAAAGAAAGCCGAGTCGTCATCGGCGGAATGACAATGCGGTTCTTCAGGGTGATGGGCTGATTTTTGAATGTAAAAGGTTTTAGAAAAGTATAATCAGACATATAAACTCCTTTGAAAAGATTCAACGCGTTTAACGCTGCTGAGTGACCGGACGCAACAGCACTTCGTTAACCGCTACATTGTCTGGTTGATCAATGGCGTACAAAACCGCGTTGGCGACATCGGTAGCGGTGAGTCCGTTATTTTTCTCATCGGCTTCTACTGCTGCGCGGCGCTTCGGATCACTGATGGTACTGAACAACTCAGTATTCACAGCGCCCGGGGAAATCATGGTTGTTTTAATGTGGTTGGCGGCCTGTTCCTGACGCAAACCGTCCATAATTGCCTGAATTGCCCACTTAGTGCCGGAATAAACAGCAGTTCCGGGATGCACGATATGACCGGCCACAGAATCAGTCGTAATGATTTGGCCACTGTGCTGTTCGATCATATGCGGTAAAACAGCGGCGATGCCATAAAGGACGCCCTTGATATTGACATCAACCATCCGTTCCCATTCATTAACTTTCAACTCAGCCATTTCTGAAAGCGGCATAAGACCGGCATTATTGAACAAAACGTCAACGTGTCCAAATGTCTTAATGGCTAAGTCGACTAGGGATTTGACTTGGTCTTGATTCGTGACGTCGGTTGCTTGGTAACGAATCTGATCGTTTCCAAAAGGTTCCGCCAACTTGGCAAGGCGATCCTCACGCCGCGCGCCAATCACTAACTTTGCACCGGCTTGTGCCAATACCTGCGTGGTTGCAGCGCCAATACCGCTTGACGCGCCGGTAATCACGACGACTTTATCTTTAACAGTCATTTTGAACCCTCCTGATAGTTTCTGCTAATTAAAAATAAGTGTTATCACCTTTAAATTAACGCGCCAAAAAGATGCTGACAAGTCGTTTTATTGAAATTCTCATATTAGCTTGACCTTAAGTGGACTTTAGGGGATAGAATTGAGGTGTCATTGGATTGTGGGCGGACGGTGGCGCTGGGGGTTGTGGCCGGCGCACGCTCACCATAACGCGCTCCCCGGCGCAGGGGCTTGCGTGTAAGGACCTTGGTCGCAATGGCCAAAAAGCCGGCCATCACGCCCAAGGCCACTTACACTCCAGCCCCTAAGCGCGCCGGCTCGCGCTCACGCTATAACTCGTTCGCCAGCGCAGGGGCCTGCGTGTAAGGACCTTGGTCGCAATGGCCAAAGCCCGGCCATCACGCCCAAGTCCGCTTACACTCCGGCCCCTAAGCGCGCTGGCTCACGCTTACTAAGAAAGGAGTTTTGCTGTCATGAAACAAGTGCAATTAGGTGGTTCTAATTGGAAAGCTTCCAGTGTTGCACTGGGAATTATGCGGATGAATGTTTTGTCTCCGGAAAAAGCGGCTTCGGTTTTGGATAGCGCTTATGACGATGGAATTAATTTCATCGATTCGGCGGACATTTATGGTCAAGGCAAGTCGGAAGAGGTTTTTGGCGAAGCTTTGAAACAAGCTAAAGTTAACCGCGATCAGTTGTATATTCAGTCTAAAATCGGGATTGTGGTAGATCCAAAACGTTCACACGGCAGCTTGGTTTTCGGCAAACGCTATGACTTTTCCAAAGAACACCTGTTGTCAGCGGTTGATAACATTCTGCAGCGCTTGCAAATCGACTATCTGGATTCGGTTTTACTGCATCGTCCGGATCCATTGATGGAAGTTGATGATGTGGCGGCTGCGTTTGATGAATTGCAGCAAAGCGGTAAGGTGCGGCATTTTGGGGTTTCTAACTTCAATCCCGAACAAATTGCGCTGTTGCAGGAGAATCTGCATCAACAACTTTTGATTGATCAAGTTCAGTTCTCAGTGGCCCACACTGGCATGGTTGATGCGGGCATGCATACCAACATGGCCGATGACCGGTCTGTTGATCATGATGGGAGCTTGCTGCCATATCTGCAACGCAAACATATGACCTTGCAGGCATGGTCGCCGTTCCAGTACGGGATGTTTGAAGGTACCTTCATTGACAGTCCCAAGTTCAAAGCATTAAATGACGAGCTGCAAAAAGTCGCCGATCATTATCACACGAATAAAAATGCGATCGCTGTTGCGTGGTTACTGCGGCATCCGGTGGGCGTTCAGGTTATTCTCGGTTCAATGAATCCTGAACACATCAAAGAAAGTGCAGAAGGTGCCGATATTACCTTGACGCGGCAGGAATGGTATGACATTTACTTCGCGGCTGGCAACGATTTGCCGTAATGGTCAAGACAAAAGAGGCACTTTTCATGTAGGTGCCTCTTTTTCGTTACGGCTTTAATCAGGTTGCAGTAGATGGCGCTTGATTTTTGGCTCGTCCAGGTGCATACTCTGGAAAAATTCCTTGATGCAACTGTACAATGGTAGCAGGGTCTATCGTTTTAGGAGGCAAATGTCATGTCAGACAAGAAACAAGCGTTATTCGAAATGTTGAGTAAAGCATATAGTAGTCCGGCCGTGAAAGCTGATGCCAAATTAAAGCAAATAATCGAATCCAACGCGAAACAACTGGAAGATGCAGAGGACAAAACAGCCTATGTCGCAGTCGTGACCCAGCTATCGCATGATATTTCCAAGTATTATCTCATTCATCACGCGATTCCAGCCGAGATGATCGCCATTTTCAATGCGATCAAGGCGGATGTGCCGGCAGATCAGGTCAATGCCAAGCGTTATCGCGATCAGGCGCTGGCTGCTGGGCTAGTCGCTTTTCCAATTGTCTGGGGTGGCGGACATTAAGTAGCCGGATGGAATATGAGCTTGTTCGATGCTGATGAACTGTGTCATTTCAGCCTTTTTACGACTATGCTGAAATACGCGCTTCCGATTAGTCGTGGTTAATGCACCACGGCTTTTTCTATGCGCTTTGGACCGGGCGATTTATGTCCCCAATAACGTTAATCGGCGAAAAGGCTACGTTTATCGAAAGTTTGCCCTGAAGCTTGATAGATTTGGTATATTGCAGTTAGCAATTCAAGAAAACGCTATCTCAACGCAAATACTTATCGACCAGACATGGAGGATCGCTCATGAATATGGTGCAACGAAATCAGATTCTGTTTATTTTGACTGGGTTAAACCTGAGTCTGAAAAAAGCGGCTAGTGGTGGTCTGATGGAGACAGAAGCACAGGAAGTTGTGGATGAGGCCTTAGCTATTTTAAAGCGGCCTAATGTGCTCAAGAATCGAGCCGCAGATTACGCCTTGTCGCGACTATACGCACGGTTTACGCGATTAATCGGCTTGCAAGGAATGAAACTTTCAGCGGAGGCCAATCAGTGGTGGCAGGCGGTAAAAGATTTTATGGAAAATGACATTCATGGCGAGTTGAGTCAGGTAGGCGGGCCGCACTTTATTATTTAGACAGTTGTTGCCCAAGCCATGGTCTGATTCCAGTAACCGGCCCGAAAAGAATTCGCTTGTAGCCGCGTGTTTCCACAGAATTAAGGAACACGTGGTTTTTTTTGCTCAAAAAAGATTTGCCATATTAGTATAAACGGAATATACTAAGTGAACCATAGAAAGGGGCATCTCATATGAGCAAAGAAGAAGACAAGGAATTAATCAATGATGGCCTGGCTGACGACACCGTCATTGAGGAAACAGATGCGGCAATCACCCAATCGCAGCGCATGTCAGCGACTCAAGTCATTATTTTAGGTCTGGCACTGATTGGGGCTTTTCTAGGTGTGCTTGACACATCGATTGTTTACACGGGTACCGTTAAAATGGCGGCACAATTGCATTTGAATGCTGGCGCGTTGTCTTGGGTGCAGGTGGCCTATGCGCTAACTTATGCTGGGCTGATGCTAGTAGGCGGTAAATTAGGCGATATTTACGGACGCAAACCATTGTTCATTGCGAGTTTAGCTATTTTCGGAGTTGGCAGTCTGGCAGTCGGGGCAGCTACCAATGCGCTTGTCATGATTAGCTTTCGCGCTGTTCAAGGCGTGGGCGCGGCCATTCTTGCACCGAACTGTTTGGCTTTGTTAACAGACACCTTTCAAGGAAAAGCACGACAGCGGGCAATCGGCTACTATGCTTCCGTCATTGGAGCCGGTGCAGCGGTTGGTTTAGTCATTGGCGGCTTCTTTGCAACGTTTGCGTCATGGCGGGTCGGTTTCTACATGAATGGTCCGATCGCATTAATCATGGTTGGTATTGCGGCTAGATATTTACCTAGTGCAAAACGCCAAACCGGAAAGATTGACTGGATTGGTACGATCTTGTCAGTATTAGCGATGACTTCAATCTCATATGGGTTGGATGGCAGTCCGTGGCCAATCCCCACATTACTGATTTCAGCAGTTCTTTGGATTGCGTTCATTGCTAGTCAAGGTCGCGTTGCTCACCCGACAATGCCACTGGAAATCTTTACGGATAGGGAACGGATGGCTTCTTATGTCAGTTCTTTGTTGTTTAGTGCCGCTGCAATCGGCTTTTGGTTCTACACACCTCAGTTTATGCAAGGCGTCTTAGGATTAACGCCATTTATGACTGCATTAGGCATGGTGCCAATGGCCATCTTACTCTTCATTGTGGCAGTCAAGGCCCGGACCTTCGTTGATCGGTGGCGTAATTCAAGGGTCATGATCTTCGGATTTGTCACGGTGCTACTTTCATTGGCTGAACTGGCAGTGGCATCACGGTTTGCCAATTACTGGTTTTTGTTACTTGGGACACTCGGATTTGCGGTAGGATTCGCGCTGGCATTTGCCACACTCGCTACTTCAGGTTTGGCTAGAATTCGGCCGGAAATTTCGGGAGCTGCATCAGGCGTCTACAACACCGCCCGACAATTTGGCGGCGCTTTAGGACTGGCAATCTTTGCGGCTTCAACTAGCAGCTTAACTAAGATTGCGGATGTATTCGGACAGGCAATGTTGATTGGCGTCGGCATGACCATTGTTGGCTTGATACTTGTCGTCACGTTCATTATTCCGGCAGAAAAAGCCGCCAAGTAACGGTATCATTGGTATAATAGAATATACACAATCGTCTAATAGGAGGTATATTCGATGGCTTTTTCTGTCGCATTCTCGCAAGCACTTGAAATCACGGCCTACGTCAACGCAAAGTCCCAAGCACAACACGAAGACTATTTATCAATTCAAAAGATTTCCGAAATGCTAAACATTCCGGTTCCTAGCATTAAAAAAAATTCGTCTACACTTAAAAAAAGTGGTATTTTAACGTCGAAAACCGGTCTCAATGGCGGTTTGCGATTAGCCAAAACGCCGCAAACGATTACAGTTTACGAAATCTTAACGGCTATTGAAGGGACGGCACCGTTATTTAAGCTTCATCAGGAAATCGATCCAGCTGCGTTTGTCAACGGCGAGCGCGTCACGAGCTGGTTAGCGGCAAGCACCAATGTTTTAAACCAAGCCGAAGATGCTATGGTGCAAGTGCTAAAGCAGACGAGCATTGCTGATTTGGCTGAAGCCGCAGAAGCGTAAATATCGAACTCTAACTTTTCATCGCCTCATTCAAGACTAACGTTGGCGCGTTGGTATTGGATGAGGCGATTTTGCTTACGGCATTTTCAGGATCGTGCAACTGTGGGGCAGTCAGTAAATAGTCAGCAAGTGCGCTTCCATTGGCAAACCTTTTCGGAAATGGGGACGATTAACGCGTTGTCAAGTTTCAAAATACAACGATTATCGGCGAAAACCCGACGTTTAAAAGTTAATGATCCGTAACATGCGCAGCCTCGGTATATTGTGGATAGCGATATCGAAGCTGCGTTGCATTGAAACATGCGAGTGAAGGTGGATAAATGGAAAGAAAACGTCATTTGCTGTTGTCGCCAGGATTTTGCGTTTTATATATCTTGCTTTTGGTTGTGCTAATCAGCGAGCTGCTTTTAATTCCAGCAGTTTACATGCTTAAATTGGACTTCTGGGCTGGGAATATCTTATTTAAAGCCATCATTTTACTGGTGATGATCGCACTTAACTGGCTGCTGCTGAAACAAGCTATCGTCTTGAAAGTGACACTTAGGCGGCCACGATTGAAGCCGGTTGTCATCTGGGGACTGATCTTGATGCTTATCGGTTGGTTCACGGTTACAAGTCGAACACCGATTGACGTCTTGCAAGCAGCTGTGATTGGTACCATTGCCGCTGTTCCAGAAGAGTATTTGTTTCGTGGCGTCATGCTTGGCGGTTTGATTCGGGCGTTTTATGTTGCCCATCATCGCCATGCCAAATACCAACTCTTATTTTGCATAGGGTTAAGCAGTCTTGTTTTTTCATTGGCTCACCTGAGTAATTTGCCTGCTCAAGGGCTTGTGATAACAATTGCCCAAGTGATCCAGGCATTTGGCATGGGGGCTATTTTTGCAGCACTTTATATTCGCTATGGATCGTTGCTTATGCCAATATTGATCCATTTTTTGATTGATTTTGTTATCACTTTGGTTAGTGGACCGTATCCGAAAGAAGCGCCTAGTGATCCCAACGCTATGACGATGACGATTGTTCACGCATTCCTTATTGCCGGGATTTACCTAGCGATTGCACTGCGACTTTTTCGCCGTGGCCAAAACAATGAAGAGTTTCTGGCACGGTTATCGCATTCGTAGCGCGGCTGTCTGTATCAATTATGATAGAACGAGTTTAAGGAGAAAAACGATGCCTACGCGACTGACTAAACTAGTCGATTATGGGTTGATAATCGCTACCATTATTTTCGCCATTTATACGGTCACATCGGCAATTGGATGGACCAATCATGGCAGTTTTGTGACGCCAATGCTGATTTTGATGACGTTATTAATGCTGTTGAGTGAGCGGGAGGAAAAGCAGAAGAAAGCGTGAATCAAAAAAGATTTTGGCGCTGCTTATTAACATTTACTGTCGGTTATATGTGTGCAGTTTGTCATCACTTCCCCGGCGAATGGATGCACATGCTGGCCGCGAGCCTGATCGCCTTTCTAAGTTGGCTTAAGACTGGATGCTCACAGTGGCGAAAAAGACATGGGTAAAAGTAAATACAGTTGCAGTTGCTTGAGTTTTGAAGAGAAAACGGTAATATCCAAATAATCGTCGGCTTTTCAACAATAAACGTCAAAATTCGGTTTTTTACGACGGTTTTCTTGCAAAAAGCGACGTTAAAAAATCTATTCCCACAAACTTGGCTGTCTACTTTATATTGATGGGGAAGAAGGGAAGTCCTTCTAACAAAGGGAAAGGAGGAAAATGGGATGACCATGCGAACAGGACTAGCTTTGAAGGAAATCTCGGGAAAAATGCTTGAATTGACGACCGGCGGGAATGTTCCTTTATTTAATTGCAGTGTGGATTCACCAAACGAACGCCATCCGCCAGCTTACGAATCGGCATTTAAGTATAAACTGCCGATTGTTCATCCAATTAAGGTGGCGACTTAAGCAATAACTTAGGCTGATTAATACATTGACAGGCTCATAAAGAAAAAAGGAGGAAGAACATGGATCATTTAAAAACTTTAAACACAGCTGACTTAGCAAGCATTTCTGGTGGCGATAATGGTAATCTGTGGACCTTTATCGGGAAGGCCATTGGTTCAACCGCGCGTGCTTGGGCTGAAGGCGCCATGTTTGCACCAGCCATTGGGCCTGCCAAAGAGATTGTTGACAAACTTAACGGCAATTAGTATCCGGGATGAATAGGCACTCGAACGGGCGAACGTATGAATAAGATAAATCTTTTAATGTTAGCTACGTTTATCTTGGTATATCTATTAGGTGTTTTGGTATATACGTGCTGTAAAAAAGATGGTCACTATCGCGTTTGGGATGATAAATATCTCGACAGTGAGCATCAGATAGCCTTTAAACGTGCTTATATTTTGAATGCTATCTGGTTTATTACCTACGCTTAAACTTTGAGTGCTCATTTCAATGCCTAAGCCGTACGCTGTAATGCTGCCATACAAACCCATTAGTCGAATTTCGATGGTAAAGGTCAAGCGGCTTTAATCCAGGCATGCCGCTGATGACGCCATGGTTGTATTTGCAAAAAGTTGTGCGGTAGATGAGCATTTTTTCGCCACAATATCCATAACAAAGACTTTTGGATCAACTGGCGAGTAGTTTCTTACAAATACAAGGAGGTAATTTTAATGACTAAGTTGAATGAAGCTGAATTGAGTAAGATTTCCGGCGGTATCGGACCGCTCGCAATCCCTGTCGCTGCTATTCTTGGATTCCTGGCAACAGATGCGTGGAACCATGCTGATGAGCTGGTAGCTGGGGTCAAGCAAGGATGGGAACGATCGTAATAACGGTGCGTTGATTTTTAGCGTTGTCGCCGTTGTAAAAGTATCTCTGCCCAGAACAAGCCTTTATCTGTAGGCGAGTATGTTCTTACCGTCATTGCTACGGCAGATCTGGCAATGCACGGCGCCAAACGTGTTACAAGTGAAGGTGCACTAGCGCAACTTTTTTGGAGTGAAAGATGAAGAAATTGAAATGGTTTTCTGGTGGGAATGCACGGGCTGAACAAGCGATACAGCTTATCGATGAATTGCTTCGCGACTTAGATGACAGTTCTTCCCATAGTGATCGCTTACGGACAGTGCTAAGGAACAATAGAGAGGCCTTAATTCACAAGCAAGCAGCTGTTCCATTTATTTTAAGCCGCATGAATCTAGAAATCTCTAATGCCCTGTTGCAAAACAATATTTTGTTAACCGAGCAACAATCTGATAAATTCGAGCAGCTTTCTTCGCTGGCGAATATCAGATATGGGTACTAGAAGCCACTACTAAAACGGTGAGCGCGCTTGATTATGGTTAGGTTCACTGATTCATTTGGTGCAGATCAAACTCCGATTGCGATGCTGGTTGGTATGGGCTTGTTGTCAATGGATGATGCCTAAAAGGTTGTCCAATTTATAACGGCGACTTAGGCAAACTAGTTTCGAATATAACGGTCTAACTTAAAAAGACAGAGCCAAAACTGATCGGTCGATAAATGATTTAGTGATGAGCAAAGCGGAGGTACGATGACGATTCTTAAAACTATGCACACATGGCTTAATGAAGCTTCTTTCTGGATTATCGTTTGTATCTTTTTCGGCGGGTTCTCGCTCAGTGATAGCTTAAACAAGCTGATTGTCGATTGCTTGGGTTTTGATTTTTTCATCGTCCGGGCGTTCATTGAGATGCTTTCAATCTTCATTGTTTTGATTCTTTTCTCCAAAATAAGTGTCGCATCTTCAAAGGTTAAAGACCATAAACGCTCTAAATAACAAATTTTCCTTGTTTGATTTCGAAGTATTGGTAAGGTGGCAGCGTCATTGTCAGTAGGAAGCCTGTCAGCTCAAGGAGACAGTAACTATTGTGACACAGCTATCTGCCAGGCCAGAATAATGCAATATCGGCTGTTCATGACGGTAAATGAAATTTTAGGTGACTCTACTGATATTTGGAAACTGCTTTTAGTGTCAGAATCTTGTTACCTTATGTTCTATTAGCCAAAAACGCAAAAGTCTCCTGATTTGTATTGAAACAAAAATACAAATCAGGAGATCTTGCGCGTGAGTACGGCAGAACAGATGCTAATAAGATGAGCTTTCAAAACCAACGATTGTTTCTTCTTCCTGACAGCAAAAGGCCTTTCGGAAATAGCATTAAATAGCTAAAATGGTGTCATTTTTGTGATTTCTTGCTTGTATGACCGACCTTAGCAGAACGTATGGTATCTCCGAACCTGTGCTCGCTAATTTGCCGCTTCAATGTAAGTTTAAAAGAAAACTCAAGGAGCTTTGCTTATGACAGTTGTGTTATATTCTATGCTTTTGATTCTGGCATTTTTCTTCACATTCGTATTTGTAACTGCGATCAGCTGGCAGATGATAGACCTCTTAAGACATCGGCTTCATGCGCGAACATCTTTTTGGGAGAAATGTTCCCAATTGATGCAGTTGGCCATTAGTATATTGCCTTTTTCTTAGAAGGTGGGAGAACATAAAGAACAGGTTACTAATGGATTGCTGAAAGAAGTAAAAATAAGTCTGTTTGTAAACGAGGTGAGCGTAATCGATCAATTTGCAAGATTATCATTCCAACAGAAAGTGTCGTTGCTTGTCGCCATTGGGGTTTTAATAATGGCGTTTTGGTACTTTTCACCGGGAATTTTAAAGGGGATTTATGACGCTGGAAACGGGTCAGTCGATAGCACGTTGGTTGAAGTAGAGCTGATGAAGGAGTAGCACTGTGAATCTTTATTACGCAACATGGCTTATCTTTTTGGCAACTTTGCTGATAACAATCTGAACGGGGAGTACATGGCTGGTTTGAGATATAAAGATCCCCCCGCTATAGTTGATAGGACAAGCATAGAGGGGGGATCTTGGTGTTTGCAGGCGCTGTTAGAAGCTCAGGTTACATAAAACGTGGACTCACGAGTCTTCCTTGATCCCAAAAAAGCCCCGATTCTCGGGGCTTCTACGGATGTTCAACCTTCACTCTTTAGACCCTAACTCTTAAATAATGTTAGTGTCGTCTGAAAAATGTCTTTCTCAACTGTTCTTCTTATACAGCCTAGTTGCCAGAAAGCATAATCCTAGCAAACCTATTAGGTTGACGATCCAGAGCCAAACATTACGTGTGGTAAAGACATTTATCATTGCTAACCATAAGAGAAAAGCTAGAGAAAGAGGCAGATGAATCACACTCCCTTGCAAAAGCTAGCGGCTCCAGCGTCTCCACCAGACCAGTCTCCAAGTGCGCCACCGGATACAGTTCCAATAACCGTAACTGTACCGGCTCGAACTCTGCCTAGGAAACCAAGTCCAGCAGAATCGGCTGTTCCAAGAACACATCCGATAAGATCGCCAATATCGCTGCCTTTGATGTTTTTTCTGAATCTCCACTCATTTGAAGCTTAAAAGATAATTTATTAACATGTGCCTTCTTAAAAGCCCCTGAGTTATTACGGCAGATAACGAAGCTTTTCTATTAGATGATCCGAACTTCGAAGATGATCTGCTGCAGACTTTAACTTAGCACCTCCTATTATTTTGTAGGTGATCACCGCTTGGCTCTACTATAGCTTAGCGGAAAGAATTTTAGTTCAATTATTTTTTAACGTCGCTATTTTGGCAAAAAACGTCAATGCAATTTAAAAATCAACGTTTATTGGTGAAAATCAACGTTTATTGATGCTATAGTGTAACTCTTTAAATAGCTCAAGTGTCATCGAAAGACGAGTCCTGTTTGGTTGAGGTGAAAATGATGTAGTCAATCAATGAAGTCATGCTTGTCAGGGACTAAGGATTGTATTAATGTTGTTGATCAATTTTTCCGGAATGTTCGGAAAGGTACCCTATTGCCAAGAATTAAACCTCTGAAACCAGTGTGGTAAGTGAGCTCACCACATTAGTTTCAGAGGTTTCTTGGTTTCAGGATAGTACACACCAGAGTACTTGGCACTTGACTAACATTTTGATGGCCGAAAGTGGCGATACTTATAGTGCTAAGTGCTAATAACAGTATTAGATGGCTGCCTTGGCAAAGTTAAAAGTTGTCACTTAATCTAAAACTAGAGGCTGGATTAGCCAACTTTGCACACGGGAAAAACAATGGCATTTTCAGTCACTACTTGTAGGTGCTTCAGAGCTTGCTGTAAGAGCCTGGCGCAACTCGCCCATTCTCCGAATACTGACCTCAAGTTTATCTTGATTGTCCATATAAACGAATCGGTTTGTGATGTCCAGACGCAAAACATGTGCGGGATTAATCAGGATACTCTTATGGCATCGACATAAGTTGGTATATTTGGTCGCTAGTTCCTTAAGGTTGCCGGGAAAGGTTGTGATTTCATTTTCTGCATGAAGCTCCAGTGTTCCTGAGACGCCGGGAGCAGTTTGAATATAGATGACCTCATCCATTTCAAGTGAAAAAATGCTGGAGTTGATGCTGTAGTTAAACAATCTGGGAGATGCGACCTGACGCGCCTTTAAACGTTTTATTGCATAAAGAATGTTATTTCGAATTTTCTTTTCTGTCTTCGAAGGTGAGTTCTTGTTGATCATGTCCAACGGTGCGATTTTGTGCTCTAAAATCCTTAAAGCTTCATCTACATGGCTGGTGATGAAGAGGATATCGACATAATATGACTTTCTCCGAATGGCTGTGGCTACATCTACGCCGCTTGTCGCTGAATCTCCCAGCTCGATATCAAGGAGGAAGATACTATCATTGATGGCTGACCAATCGACAGCTGCAAGCAGTTCAGTTGCTGACGTTGTTGCCAGCCGGATCTTGGCGGGTAGTTCTTCAATCAGAAGGTACTGCTGCACAGTTTCTTGGATAAAGGTTAGATAGTCAGGGTTGTCTTCGAGAATGTAAATGTTTAGGATTGTTTTGTTTTTAGGCATGGGCTTTTCCTCCTATAAATAGAGTGATCTTTAATTGATCATTGTTGATAATTGCTTTACGCATGCTGATATTGGGATTTTGTTGGATTAGGTCATTGATAATGGACATGCCTTGCCCGTGGCCTGAGCCCTTTGTTGTAAATCCTTTTTGGTTAAGTCGAGTTAAATCAAAGCCGTCAGGAATCGGGTTTGCAACAACAATTTCTAAGTGATCGCGGGCGGGTAATAAGAGAACTCTGAAAGACTTAAGTTTAAGTGTGGCAGTTTCGTCAATAGCATTATCAATTAAAATGCCCAAGATTCTGATAATTGCAAATCCGACATCACTTTCCAGGGATCGGACTGTATCTTTGGTATGCATGTACATTGTTATGCCACGGTTTGCAGATTCGGACCATTTGAGATACAGCAAACTCCTGAGCGGATCACTTTCGATCAAAGCTAAGGCATCTTTGCCTATCTCAGCTTTTTGAAGTGCATCCTGTGCTTGAGTGACAATCGTTCGAACGTCTGATGAGTGGTGTGGTGATGATTTCTGCAAGCTAAGCTGTAACGTTGCAAGTAAGTTTTTGTAATCATGAAGAATCCTACTGGTATTGATACGTTGCTGCTCAAGGGCTGAATAGTACGCGCGTTTTGAAGCTTCCGCGTGCTTGATAACTAACAACTCCAAAGAATACTGATATGATTTTACGATGAAGAATAACGAGAATACGTTGATAACCATAAAAAGAATTAAGGTTAACAAAATAAGAAGTGTTAGGATATTGGTGATTTCAAGAAATGAAAAAGCAAACTCTAAACAGTAAAGCGAAACGCAGGTCACTATTAAATAAATAACTGCCGGTCTCCAAATAGCTATTTTTTTTTGGATTTGTTCACGGATAGAATTAATGAATAGCTTCTTTTTCATTAACACCTGAGACATGACAACTGCAAATATGACATCAATGATCAGCTTGATGCTATTTGAGATAGTGGATGATTGGACAGATAGAAACAGAAATACGATTTTAGTGACTAGTAATTGAAGGTTAATAACAATTAAGTTAAGTTCTAGAAATAAGAAAACCCAGAAGATATCAAAACGCTGATATTTTTTTGAAATATTTGTTGCATATAAAATACCAAATGTTATTTCACCAACTGATGAAAGAAATGTGGAGAGCGTTCCTGCGGCGAGTGACCATAAGAAAATATGCCTGAGTTTGAAGTCGTTAAAGTAAATATACGAAAGGAAAGTAAGATCAATCAAAAAGATCGGTAAGTGAAACAAGAAGTAATACAAGTCTGTAGAAATAATCATGCTATAATCTTTACCTTTCTGTTTGTAGGCGGTTAACTTCCTAAAAATTGCCAAGGTGCTCGAAAATCTGCGTTAAATGGCGAAAAAGCTACGTTTATTTTTTGCCTAACCAAAATTTTTAAAGATCTGGTACGATCACTTTGAACGAAAGACAAAACGAAGGGAGAAAAAGGTAATGAAAAAATTTAAAGATGAGGAAATGCCAATGATGACAGATCTTGAACTTTCAAGTTTTGTTGGCGGAATGCTCCGAGATGAAGGTTTTACGTTTAACAAGTTTAAGAACTGGCTAACGAGTATCTTTGGCTAGTTTTCTTACGTGTGGGAGAAGAGCACTCGTAAAAGAGGTTACAAATAATCTCGTATTGCGAGCTACACAATATAAAAATTATTAAATTTGCATATATTTATAATTTTTATATTAATATAACTGCTATGGCCCTCGATAAAATGCATGATAGCACAATTTACCTAGTCAATATAGTGCTTTTACTTATTTTTTGTTCTGGAGAGGCTGATGTCAATTGGCAATTCAATTTTTAAAGTGGAGATAATTACATGTTTAAACACACCCCCAAACTAGGCCAGATCACCTACTACAAACGCTTCTACACCGCACAAGTTGACGAGCGTGACTGTGGTGTGGCTGCGTTAAACATGCTGCTTAAATACAATGGGTCGGACTATTCGTTAGCCCACTTGCGCGAGTTAGCGAAGACAAATCAGGATGGCACGACGGCTTTGGGAATTGTTCGGGCCGCTGAAGCACTAGCGTTTGAGACGAAACCGGTGCAGGCGAATATGCAGTTGTTTGATCTTGAGGATGTGCCTTATCCGTTTATTGCCCATGTGCTGAAGCGCGGTGAATTGCTTCATTACTATGTTGTTTTTAAAGCAACGCGCACGAGTATTCTGATTGGCGATCCTGACCCGTCAGTGCGCATGACCTGGCTTTCGCGAGAGGTGTTTGAAAAAGAATGGTCGGGTGTGGCCATCTTTATTGCACCGGCGCCGCAGTATCAGCCGCGTAAGGAGGACAAAGGCAGTTTGTTTGCGTTTGTACCCATGCTGGCTAAGCAAAAAGGTATTATCGCGAACATTATTCTGGCCGCGGTATTGATTACGGTCATTAGTATCGTTGGGTCGTATTTTTTGCAGTCTATTATTGATACGTATATACCGAATGCCATGCGGACGACGATGGGGATGATTGCTAGTGGCCTTTTGGTGGCTTACTTGCTGCAAGCTGTGTTGACTTATGGCCAGAATTTTTTGATGGCGGTGTTGGGGCAGCGGCTTGCGATTGATGTCATTTTAGGGTATGTGCGCCATTTATATGAATTGCCGATGTCGTTTTTTTCAACTCGGCGGACCGGAGAGATTGTGTCGCGGTTTGCGGATGCCAATAAAATTATTGATGCGCTGGCGAATACGATTATGACGTTGTTTTTGGATGTCTGGATTGTCCTAATATTAGGCATTGTTCTAGGGATCCAAAATGGGACTTTGTTTTTAGTGTCATTGATTGCCGTGCCGTGTTACTTGGTGATTGTTTTTGCATTTCAGCGGCCGTTTGATCGGTTGAATCAAGAGACGATGGAAAGTAATGCAATCTTGAGTTCATCGATTATTGAAGATTTGAATGGCATTGAAACCATCAAGTCCTTGACCGGCGAACGAGTTAGCTATGAACGGGTTGATCGGGAATTTCTAACCTATTTGAAGAGGTCGTTTAGTTACACCAAGGCAGATCAGTTACAGCAAGCGATTAAAGGCCTGTTGAAGCTGGCGTTGAACGTTGTGGTGTTGTGGATTGGGGCAAGTTTGGTGATTGCCAATCGAATGAGTTTGGGGCAGATGCTGACCTTTAATGCGCTGCTGTCATACTTTACGAATCCGCTTGAAAGCATCATCAACCTACAGCCAAAGTTACAAATGGCGCGGGTTGCTAACAATCGTTTGAATGAGGTTTATCTGGTTGAATCGGAATTCAAAGAACCGCGGCACTTGACGGAGCGGCATTTAATCGAAGGTCCGTTACGTGTTCGGGATGTTTCGTTTAAATATGGTTTTGGCCAAGATGTGTTGAAAAACATCAACCTTGAAGTGCCGGAAAATGCTAAATATACCATTGTTGGCATGAGTGGTTCTGGTAAGTCGACATTAGCAAAATTATTAGTTGGCTTTTACCCAGTTGATACCGATAAGGGAACCATCACGTTTAATGGCATTCCGGTCAAAGACATTAATCTCACAACATTACGGCAATATATTGAATATGTACCTCAGGATCCATTTATTTTTTCGGGCACGGTGTTGGAGAATTTGACGTTAGGTAGCCGTTCGGATGTTTCGGAACAAGACTTGACGCAGGCGTGTTTGGCTGCGGAAATTGCCGCAGACATCGCAAACTTACCGCAGCAGTGGCAGACCAAATTGTCAGAAAGCGGCAGCATTTTATCAGGCGGTCAGAAGCAGCGGCTGGCGATTGCACGGGCCTTGTTATCGCCGGCAAAAGTACTGATTTTTGACGAATCGACTAGCAGTCTGGATACCATTACAGAGCGAAAAATTGTCGATCGCTTGCTGGCAATGACGGATCGGACCATTATTTTTGTTGCCCATCGCTTAACTATTGCGGCTAAAACCGAACAAATTGTGGTGATGGATCATGGCAAAATTGTGGAACAAGGTGACCATGCAACGTTGTTAGCCCAAGACGGTTATTACGCGCGCCTGGTTCATGAGTGAGGTGAGCTTTAGATGATGGATCCCAAAAAACTTGCAACGACCGAATATTACCAGCACCGCTTTCGCAATTTTTCAACAATGATTATTATGCCTAGTACGATTCTTTTCTTAGGCTTGCTATTGTTTCTGATCTTTGCTCGGCGCGAGGTAACTGTGCTGACAGCTGCCGAAATTGAACCGGTAAAGGCAGCCGTGACAGTTCAGGCGACGGCCGCCAATCGGATCGTCTCGAACCGCATGAAAGAAGGCAAGCGCGTGAAGAAAGGCGAGACCTTACTTGTTTACCACGATGTCGCCAATCCAACACAAATTAAATTACTCAAGCAGCAACTGGCAACGCTAAAAGAGCAACAGCAGCAATTGGATGTTTTGAAACAAAGTGTTACCGAAAACAAAGATCTTTTTTCAAAGGCAGACCGATTCGGCTATCAACAACAGGTGCAAGATTATCTGAGCCAACGCCGAGTGCTGACTCTGACAGCAGAGGCTGAGCAGGCAACCCAAACCGTCGCTAGTGAAAAAAACAAAGAGATTGATCGGTTACTAAGCGCCAGTATCCAAACGAGCCAAGCGAAAATGGCCGCTATCTCCGGGGCAAAAGCGGCGATTCAGGCGAACAAACCCTTGCCCAGTCGCCACGCCTATCACTATTTTTATCAACAATATGAAAGTGAGATAAAAAATACCGACGCGGAGGCACAGGCGAACCTTAAACGCCAGTACCTCGCTCAGTTACAGACACAGTTGGATGAGGAACAAACCAATTTGACGTCTTTAGAGCAGCAGCGGGCTGGCCAAAAACAAGCAGATGTATCGGCTCAAAAAGCGGGAGAGACTCAGGCTAATCTAACCGCATTACAAAGTCGGTTGCAGCAAACAGCCGTTGCGGAACAGACGAAGGTTCAGCAGCAGATCCAAGCAGACGAGGCTAAGTTAGCCACCCTGAATGATGAAACTCAAAACTATCATGTCAAAGCAAGTGCCAGTGGGGTTTTGCATTTAGAAACTGCTTTAGCGGGGAATCAATATGTCCCTTCAGGAAGCGTGTTGGCACGAATTCTGCCGGATTTAACGGAACAAACGGCCGCTGACATAAAATTAGGCGTTTTGCCGACAGAGATCATGAGCATCAAGCGTGGGCAGAAAGTGCGCCTGCGAATTGCTGAGAATGTGCCGACCCCTACCATATTAGATGGCCGGGTTTATGCGATTGACGTTGCCCCGACACGCGATCCGAAAGTTGGTAACTTCTTTACGGTCAAGGCGCGGGTGAAATTATCTAAATCACAGCGGCAGTCGCTTTATTATGGATTAGCCGGCCAAGCATCTGTTATCACTGGCACAAAGACTTATTGGGATTACTTTGCAGATAAGATGTTTAACCATCGATAAATCGGTATTTACCACTTTTGCCGTTTAGTAGCGAAAATGCGATGCCCATTCTTTAAGAAAATGACCATAAAAAACGATACGGATCAAGTTAATCAAATGAAAGGCGGTGATCGGCGTATGGATTACGAGGAAGAATTAGAAACAAAAGGCTATATCGACTGCCTGTTGCATGAATTACATGAACAACCGCAGCTCATCCGCCAAACGAATATTGAAGAAGTTGTGGAAAGAACCAAGGAAGAGATTATCCGCGATGGTTTCCATGGCTATGAATTACGACGGCATGTTTTTCGGATGATACTAAGAATTGATTTTATACTCACGACTGAAAGTGTACGGTTGAGTCAAGAAGGACGCGATGCAATTGACGAACTACGACGGATTGCCAATGGACAGAAGAAGGAAGATCCTCGTCGCTTTTTGCGAATCCGGCATTTTCTGGCGCAGCGATTCCAACATCATATGCAATAAGTTGAGACCGAGAAATGATTGCTAGTTTGTGCGTGCTTGTCATGAATAACGCGGTCAAATCCGTTAGTTTCAAAAAGTCAAAAATACACCCTGTTATGAATTGTGCTAGAATAGTGAATGTTTATTTTCAATTTTTTTGAAAAAGACAATCCCTATAAGAAGGATTAGCACGAGTTATGAAGGCAAAAGATAACCAAGCGGATCGGGGAGACCAACCGCTTTCAGAAAAACATCATATGCAAATTCCGTGGTATGACGTGATTGTCAGCGAAGAGCGGCAAGCGGATCATGCCACCCTTGAAGAGCGCGCGTCACTCGTCGGCCGAGTCGGGATCATGTTGCTGGCGTGTGGCACCGGGGCATGGCGCGTGCGTGAGGCGATGAACACGGTTGCTCGAGCATTGCGGATGTCGTGCTCAGCAGATATTGGCCTAATTTCCTTATCGTATACCTGCTTTAGCAATAACCATGCCTATTCTGAGGTGCTTTCACTGCCAAAAAGTGGTGTGAATACTGACAAGTTGGATGCGTTGGAACGTTTTGTGCGTCATTTTGACAAAGAGTATGCGACTCAAACCGTTCGGGATATTCACCATCGACTTGATCAAATTCAAAAAATGTCTGGCAATTACGATCCGTTGCGCGCCGGATTAGCAGCTGCTTTGGCGTGTTGCGCTTTCGTCTTTTTGTTAGGCGGCGGTCCTATCGAAATGATCTGTTGTTTTGTTGGTGCAGGGATCGGTAATTGGCTGCGTGAAATCATGATTCGACGTAACTGGACGTTGCTGGCTTGTATCGGTGTCAGTGTGGCGGTTGCCTGTTTGGTTTATTTTATCGCTTTTCGCGGACTGGAAATGGGACTGGGAATTGCAGCGCGGCATGAAGCGGGGTATATCGGCGCCATGTTGTTTGTGATTCCGGGCTTCCCGTTTATCACCAGTATGCTGGATATTTCGAAGCAGGATATGCGCTCGGGAATGGAACGACTACTGTATGCGTTGATGATTACCATTGTGGCTTCGCTGGTTGGTTGGCTGGTCGCGATGGTTGTCCATTTACGCCCGGAAAACTTTGTCGACTTAGGCTTGAGTCCGGTCCTTCTTTTGGTTTATCGCCTCATTGCCAGCTTTTGTGGGGTCTTCGGATTCTCGGTGATGTTTAACAGTCCCCGCCGAATGGCAATTCAGGCCGGGTTGATTGGAGCAGTGGCGAATACGTTACGGCTTGAGTTGGTGGATCTCAACACGATTCCCCCTGCTGCGGCGGCATTTATCGGCGCACTGGTGGCTGGGCTGATTGCATCGGCGATTAATCGCGTTGATGGCTATCCGCGGATTTCGCTAACAGTGCCATCAATCGTCATCATGGTACCTGGCTTGTATATCTATCGGGCAGTTTACAATATTGGATTGAATAATATTGGCGTCGGTGCCGAATGGATGACGCGTGCCGCACTTATCATTATGTTTTTACCGTTGGGCTTGTTTACCGCTCGCTTGATTATGGATTCTCGCTGGCGGCAAAGCGATTGATCAGTATAACTTTTTAGCAACACAAATAACCCCACTTCAAATCGGAGTGGGGTTTTGTGATGGTTATGACTTGAATCGTCAATTGGAAGTGTGGGTGCTTTTCGGTGAACTCGTTAAGTTGTTATGTAGCACAACAGCGCTGTTGCAGAAGAAAGCTGCCGGCAGCAACGAGTTAGCGCAAGCATCAAACCAACTTGGCAAGCGTGATCGTCATCACACTCAGATGGCTTGTACAGTCAGCTTACACTTAGATAAATCGGTGAGGAGGTTCATTTGACAACCGCTCACCGATCATTAGTTGACTACCACTCGTAACCAACCGGATTCTTGATCATGCGCTCGTAAACATCTTTAACGACTGCCATCTGGTCAGGGGTTAAGGCAGGCATTTCGGCTGCGTCGGTGTTACGTTCGATCTGGGTCGGGTTGCTGGCGCCGGGAATGACCGCTGAAACAGCATCGTACATTAGAATAAACCGCAGTGCCGTTGCGGCCAGATTGTCAGATCCTAACCGCTCCTTTAGTTCGCGGGCTGCTTTGACGCCGGTTAAATAGTCAACGCCGGAGAAAGTTTCGCCTTTGCTGAAGTGCTCACCATGGCGGTTGTTGGCGCGCTGATCTGTGGGGGCAAATTGGGTCTTTTCATCGAACTTTCCGGTCAGGAGGCCGCTTGCCAAGGGTACCCGCGCGAGAATGCCGACATTGTGTTGTTTAGCCAGCGGGAAGAAGGTGTCGGCCGGGCGCAGGCGGAACATATTGAAGATGACTTCAACAACCGCAGTGTCATAGTCGAGCGCTTTAATGCCTTCTTCGGCCCGTTCGATGCTGACGCCATAATGTCGAATCTTACCGGCTTTTTGCAAGGCATCCAGTGTAAAGAAAGTTTCAGGCTGATAATAGACTTGCATGGGCGGGCAGTGCAACAAGACAACATCGAGACTGTCTAAGCCCATGTTTTGGCGCGATTTGTCAACATAGCGGCGAATATGATCCGGATCAAAATGCTCGGCGGTCAGCGGTTCTTCTTTACGGCCAATCTTAGTGGTGAAATGCACTTCGGGATGTTCTTTAACGAATGCCCCTACCATCTTTTCGCTTTCACCGCCTTGATAGCCATCAGCGGTATCAAAGAAGTTAACGCCACGATCGTAAGCTTCGTCCAAAGTTTCGCGGGCGACTTTTGCATCGAATGGCGCACCCCACTTGCCGCCTAGTTGCCAGGTGCCAAGCGAAACTTCACTGACTTTGTAGCCGGTTTTGCCTAATAAACGATATTTCAATTGAAAGATCCTTTCATAAGTGACATGATAAGCTGCAAACGGAAAATTGATCTTTGGCTCCCGGTTCATGGATATTAGGGTGAGCACAAGATCGGTATACTGCATGAATAGTCTAGCACAGCACAAAAAGCGTGTCAGTGTTCGAACGACTCGTGTTAGTTACTTTCTACGTTGATAATAATGACTGAGTTGAGTATATACCAGCTAGTAGCAAGATGGACGAGGTGAAGAGATGAGTAAGAAAACGCAACAATTATTTCAGGCGAGTGATGTCGCTTATAACGATCCGGAAATGGCGGAGCATCCAGAAATTCGGCAACAGCTTTTAGAGGCGGCCAAAGACTTAAACCGTGATACGCCTTATCAAATGGTGGCCCTCAAACTCAGACGGACCATTTCCCGGTATGTGTTACTCAATCACTTACAGTCACCTGCCGCGTTAAGCCAATTGTTTACAACGATTGGGGCAACCGGCGATCGTTATTTTGGGGAAGCAACATTCTTTGGTCAGCTGTTTAAATAAAGCAACACAGCAGCGTCATCTTTGGCGTCATACTTCAGGTGGCTCGAAACGAAAAACCGACGATGCAACGGCACCCACGAATCCGATGATGCCAAGGATGACCGTTATCTGAGAGACGGGGAGGGAAAGTCCGAGTGCGGCTATCAGCCAGATGCCGGTCCATGCTAGATACACAAGGGCAGCATACCGAAACCACAGCGCCATCCCTAGATTGAAGGCACCTAAGACGAGGCTGAATCCCAGAAGTGATGGACGAGAGATAGCCAAGTCTAGCAGACCGTGTGAAAAATAATCGATTAGCGCAGGCGCAAAGAAGATGACGAACAAGGCTGCGACCCAAGTTAAAACGGTTTTGCGTGTTATCTTGTTAAAGAAGATGCCACGCCCGTAAGAAATAGGAATCATAATAAAGACATTCGCGCCGGCTAACGCAATGTTGCCGGCCGTAAGCTGACGATCTTGGCTGATAAACATGAGAAAAATACTTTCAATCAACAGGAACATGATCAACGGCCAGAAAATGGCGAAATGATAACTTATCGAAGCGCGTGGTAGTTCTTTTAAAATGTTATCTGCAGCAGTTTGGGGATCGTCGCTGAAGAAACTAGAAACGCGATGACCAGCTTGGTAGGCATCAATGAGCGTTGTCAGCAGATCGCTGATGGCATGTTCAACTGCGTAAGGGTCTTTGGACAAAGCACCGCGTAAATATTGAACAACCGTTTCCGTGTAGTTATGATCGAGACCGTGGATTTGCTTAAGCAGTTGATCATTAGCGGCGCGCAGTTTCATTAACTTTTTCATGGCGAATGCTTCTCCTGTGTATGATTTGTGATCAATCGCGGCCTTAGGCGATTAATCCGGAGCGGGGTTCGGGATGATAGAACAATAAGAGTGCTGTGAGGACAACGCCGGCGATGGCAATGCCGACCGTGAATGCTGAAATTGGCAAAAGTAGTCCGGCAAGTGCCAGTAGCCAAATCGTTGACCAGCCTAAGAATAGTTTAGCGATTTGCCGAAAACCCAAAGCCACCGCCAAGTTGAGCACGGCACAACTGCCGCAAATGATGGTAAGGGTCGTATGCGAAAAGGCAAATTCAGAATGGCTGACGGTTAAGTAACCCAGTATTAAAGGGACGATAACAAGAAGGGTGACAACCAGCAGCAGACCAAAGATTGTTTTGGCCGAGAGCTTATTAAATGAGACGCCGCGTGCAAATGGCAACCCTAAAAAGGCGAAGACAACAGTAAGCGGCGCAATGGTATTACTTAAAGATAACTGGTTGTCTTGACTGACTAACATCGTAAAAATACTGGAGGAAAAAAGGAACATGAGGATCGGCCAGTATTGATCAAACAAGTACCACCAAGAGACGCGTGGCAACTCGGCTAAGATGTTATCCGCTGCTGTTTGGGGATCGTCACTGAAGAAGCTGGCAACGCGATTGCCGGCCTGTTGTGCATCGATTAGGGTTGCAAGTAAGTCACTAATGGCGTGTTCAATGGCGTATGGATCCTTGAACAAAGCACCGCGTAAATATTGGATAACCGTTTCCGTGTAGGTGTAATCAGTGCCGTGAATATTTTTCAGCAGCTGATCGTTTGCCGTTCGCAGCCGATTTAGTTTTTTCATGATTCGGTGCCTCCTTGGTTAAGCTGTGCCATTGCTTGGGCAAGTTGTTGCCACTGTTGCTGAAAGTCAGCCAAGGCGTCTTGACCGGCATCAGTGAGGTGATAATATTTGCGATCGGGACCATTGCCGGTAGGACGGCGAACGCCAACGATGAGCTTGTTTTTTTGTAGTTTAAGCAATAACGGGTAGATGGTGCCTTCCGGGATATTGCCAAAGCCCAATGTGCCCAACTTTTCATGCAAGCCGTAGCCGTAAATGTCACCTTGCTGAATGATCCGTAAAATGGCGCCTTCGAGGATGCCCTTGAGCATTTGGGATGAAGGTTGCATGCACTGGCCTCCTTTTGATACCTTGTTAAGCATAGTATACCCAGCAGCCTGTACCTTGTAAAGCAAGTTATCAGATTTTAAAAAAGCCAGCGCAAATGGCTGACTTAGCGGGAAGATGAGAAAAAAGAGCTTACGGCTGTTCTTTTAGTTCGGCAAAACCAAAGATGGAAAAGATAATGCTTGACGCCTCAATTAGCGGTTTTGTGAGCAGCCCTGTATAAAAGCCGATTAAATAAGCAGTTTGGTCAGAGGCTGTTTTGGCGTCGTTTAGTGACGCTGCGCCATTGAAACTCAAGACGAGTAAAACCGCGCTTAATCCAACCGCTAACAGGATCAACAGCAGCCGGTGTGCGGTACCGTTGATCCAAGTATGGTAATCAGGATAGTGGGTGGCCATTACCACTAAATTAACCAGTAGTGCCAAAAATAGCCACGCGAGTATATGTTTAGAATTGCTCGAAGTGATCTGTACTGCCCAGATGGCCAAAATCAGTAAGATATTCAAAAAGTATGTAATTTGGAAATACTTTTGGTAACGCTGAGCTTGTTTGCTGATGGTCTCATAATGTTGCACGATATCTTGATCCTCCCTAAGTAATTGATCCAACGGAATTTGATATAAATCACTGATACTAACCAAGGTGCTAATATCAGGAAAACTACGCCCATTCTCCCAGCTGGAAATGGTTTTGGCTGAAACATGTAATTGCGTACCAACCTGCATCTGGGTTAAATGATGTTGCTGGCGAGCCTGTTTCAGTTTGTCACTAAATTGCATTTTCTCTTCACCACCTGTTCTCATTGTTAAAGCAGATCTAAAAAGGTACAAGGATTTTTTGCTTAGGGAGACTCTAAGATTCGTAGAGTTGTAGATATGACGGGGTTCTGGGCGGATGCTAGTTTGTCTTTTTGTGGGCCGCGAACTGACGGCATGTAGGTTAGTTTGAACTTTTTGTCACAGTAGTGCAAAAAACTCGAAGTGAGTTCGGCAGGTTTTTGCCGTTCTCGCTTCGAGTTAAAAGAGACATTTTGAAGTTTATTGCTAACAGGCCCAAGTTGACATGGAAATTTTAATGCGTTTTTACCAACGATCCTGCCATTGCGCCGAGCAAACAGCGGAACGATTTGCCTAGCTGCTGGCGATGATGCTTGTCTAATTCATGAAAGGCATGTAGATAGTGGCGCCAGTGGTTTTTGGTTTTGGCTAAATCGTCTAAGGTGATGGCGTTGCCGCTTCGAAGCATGGTGTATAAGGCGTCAACGGTGATGGCGGTCGCTTTGGTGTCCAAACCCGCCAACCATAGCGCAAAAGTTTTCTGAAAATAGCGCGATATCCAAGTGGTCGTTGGCAGCCGGGCGAAAGTATGGTCAGCGATATTCCAGGTGAGGACGTCATGCTGGCCGAAAAGTTTGACGTGACTTTTAACCACTTCAAAGTTAGTTGCCGGATCGAGACTGACCCCAATGAGTGAACTTTGCGGAACGAGCGTGGTGACGCGATCACGGTGGTTGGGATCGAGTGGGACGCCACTTGGCCCATCGAAGCTGTACACATGCGCGACTTGATCAGCAAGCGGTTGCGGCAAGTTGTCAAAAGCGTAAATGGCGAGACTGCCGCCTTTAGAATGTCCCGTCAAATAATAGGTACCGAGATGGCGGCTAATTTGCCGGGTCAAGTAGCTCAGAGCACGGCGCTGGGCAGGGATAGTGGGCATGAAGCTCATGTTAAGATCTTCCTTCCAGCCGACTAACTTGTTGGTGGTCCCGCGAAAACTCACGCAGTAAACATGTGGTGCCAAGGTGAAGGTGATGGCACCAAAGTCTTCTTCATTACGGTGACTGCAGGTCTCAAGCCAATTGGTCCAAGTCACCCGCGCAAACCGTGCACTTTGCCGCATCGCTTGTAACATTGCTTGATGCGTCGGAATTGCCCAAGTCGTTAAAGTGGCCTTATTCAGACGCCTGCTATCATTCAGATCAGCAAAACGCGCGTAAGGTTGGCCGATGAGGTAGTTAAAATTCAAATAACCAAGCTGTGCAAAAAGACCGGCATCCAACTCAGTTAATCGTGTCTGTTGAAAAGGCGCTAAATTGAGGCGTTGCGGGTAATCAGCAATTGAAGGCATGACGATACTCCTAGTTCTTGAATAACATTTTTAGTCACTATCCTAAGTGTAACCGGTTTACGTGAATAACGTATGTAATTTGCATTGACTTTAGTTTTTTTAAGGTTATTTTTAAAGTTGTTATAGTTAACTAACTAAGCTGCGTATGGTCACTAGCTTTGATCATGCTATATTGATGACGGAGGTGTCGACATGCCAGATCTAGCTCAGTCAACATTCATTTTGCCGCAAGACGCGACATTGACCACCGCACAAGCAGCATTGAAGCAAAAAATTCATAATTTTATCATGGCTAATTATCAAGCCGACAAAACGCATTTGCTCATCGTTTCAGGTGATGCCGGTTCCGGGAAAAGCGTGGTGTTGGACGCGGCCTTTGCGCAACTGCAACAAGCCGCGCGTGCAGAAGTCGGACCGCTGGCAGGCACTGATAATAAACTGCTCGTGAACCATAATGAAATGTTGAAGATTTACAAAGAAATAGCCGAAGCCAAGTCCTATTTTCGCAAAAAGGACTTTATGAAGCCGACACCCTTTATTAATGCCTATCGAAAAGCCGGCAAGCGCGCCGATGTTGTTTTTATTGACGAAGGACATTTGTTGCTGACAGCGCCAGACCCGTATAACAATTTTCGGGATACTAATCAATTGACTGACATTTTACAATTGGCGCGATTGGTTGTGCTGGTGTTTGATTTTCATCAACTAGTTAAACTTAAAAGCTTTTGGACGCCGCCTTTGCTGAAGCGAACCACCAGCGGCTATCCAGTGGCGCATTTTCAACTGACTGAACAAATGCGGGTGGGGGATGCTGCGGTCAATAATTGGATTGATCAGTTTGTTCGCGGGCGTATCACCCCGCTGCCACATCCGAAGAAGTTTGATTTTCGGGTTTTTGCCGATGGTCAGCCGATGTATCGCCTAATCCAGCAACGCGATGCGGAAGTTGGCCTGTCACGATTGATTGCAACAGCTGATTATCCGTTTACGGTTCTGGATAAGAAGACCTGGTATGTCACGGCTGGTTCATTGCGGTTGCCGTGGGATAAAATTAATTTTACCGATCGGCCATGGGCACAACGACCGGAAACCTTACATGAAGTTGGCTCGATTTACACGATTCAAGGGTTCGATTTGAACTATGCCGGAGTTATTTTAGGGCCGAGTCTTGGCTACGATGCAGAGAAGGATCGTCTGACGGTCAACCTGAGTCAATATCAGGACAAAGAAGCATTCAAAAAACGCCCTGATTTAGCGGATACGCAAGCCGCTAAAATTGCGATTGTCATGAATGCTATTAATATTTTGCTGAAACGGGCTAAGTATGGCTTGTATTTATATGCTGCAGATCCGGCGTTACGGCAGCGACTACTTCAAGCGCATGATTTAGGAAGAGAATAAAGTCGCTTCGGAGAGATATGTAACTGCTTAAATACTGAATGAAACCGTTGACGCCATCGCTAGGAGAACGTAGAAAAGGCTATAAAAATAATTATTAAACTAATTGAGCAATTAAAGACTTTACGTTATTCTAAAGGTGGTTCAAATCTTAAAACAGGAGTGGTTGACATGGCTGAAAAGTATACAGCAGAAATTGTGCCATTGAATGCAGAGAAGATCGGTACTAAGGCCCATGGTACTGCCGAGTTCACTGTTGACGGGGCGCAGTTGCGTATTCATATTGAGATGTTTGATACACCTGCAAACGTCCAGCATTGGGAACACTTCCATGGTTTTCCGGATGGCAAGCCAGCTGAGATAGCCACCGCGGCCCAAGATGCTAATGGTGACGGCTTTGTTGATTTACCTGAAACGGAACCGGTTTCCGGTACAACGATGGTCCCGTTTGATGCCGAGCCTGCTAAAATGCACGTACCCAATGACAGCTATCCAGTAGCCGATGCTGACGGGCACTATGCTTATGACAAGCTCGTGGATTTAAAAGAGCTGCAGAAGGCGTTCAAGGCAGCATTTGGTAGTGAAGATTTGCAATTAGATAAACGGGTTGTTTACATTCATGGTGTTCCGGACAGTTTGGAACTTCCAGATACGGTTAAAGGAACCGTCATGAACTATGATGCACACGTCACACTGCCAATTGCCGTGGGTAAAATTGTCCGCGCTTAGTAGCAAAATATAATTTAATAACGTAGGTTGTTCCCGATCCGTCTGAGCGTTTCCAGCTTAGTCAGGTCGGGATTTTTTGTGCGCCAAATCCTAAAACTTATAAATACTGGAATGATCATTCATATATTCGCTGCTAATTATAATTTAAGAAGTAATATACCGAAGAAAACTTTATTTATAAAATAACAATTATTATAGTTCCGTTTACGCAGTTCATCTTGTTACGCTTAATTCAGCAACAAGTGAAAAATGTAACATGAAAGGAGGCACCCGATTGCCTAGGAAATGGATTCATATGCTGATGTTACTGCTGATGCTGGTCACGCAAATTGGCAGTGCCGCGGTCCCGGTAGCCAAAAGCGCTCAGACTAATCCAAAGCACGATGTCCGGGATGCGTCAGTGCAGCCGAGCACTCGTCCTGCCGCATCCGAAGCTGCTGAGTTTGATCTGGAAGCAGCGGCTAGTGCGCCATCAACCAGCGCGGCCGCCAAGCAAACTACTTCAAAAGCTCGGCAGCACATCAAGCTAGAAGCAGGGAAGTCTTGGCACGGCGATGGTCATACGTTAACTTACAACGTTGACATTCAGCGGTCTGAAATTCAGGTTAAGTTGATTTTAGCCAAGCCACAGGATCAAACGGGGCAGCAAGTCGTCAAGTTCGCTAATGCCCAAGGATTCACGTCCCAGCCTGCACATACTAACGGTGAAATAACGCGCCGGCTTGCAGAGAAAACGGCAGAAAAAGGTGAATACCTTTTAACCAAAAAGCTGCCTGATACAAAGCAGCAAGCAGCTAGTGTGAAACTCAGTCTGGATGGATTTAATGACGCTGCTCAGGTATTAGCGCTTGATGTTGACTTGCAGCTGCCTGCGCGCCTGGCTAACGATGATGTGCAGGAACCGGCTGCACTCAGCAAAGATGCGCACAGTCTGATTTTACCGCCGTCTGCACTTGGGACGATTAAAATTCACGCAACTAAAGCTGATGGCGCCGCACTTTCGGATGAAGAGGCGCAAATTTATCGCAAACCAAATAGTAGTACCCGTTCAAAATACGGATCACGTTGGGCGATGGAGAATGGCGTTTCATCAGATTATGTGTCGCGTTCTGATGCCACCGCCATTATTTTTAAAGATGCGGTTCAAAATCCCAGTGGTCCTTCTAACCTGCTAGATGCCAAGATCAAAGTGGATATTGATCATGTTGGCTCAGCAAGTGATCTTGATGGAAACCGTTTTGAGATTGGTGCTTATGTTGAACTAACAGGTATTCGCGTCCGTCCAGTCGAATGGGGCACTACCCCTCAGGATGTCGGCATTGATTTTTCCAACAACTTCTTTTCCGGGATGTCATTTGCCAATGTTTTGTACTATGACTGGCGCGTGATTTTTTATGACAAGGCAACGAGACAGCGATTGAACTTTATTCCGCAAAGTGAAGCCAATCAAAATTCGACCCTGACGTTTACTTCGTTGAATCCCGGTGAGTTTGTCTGGACGGAGCAGGCGGGGATGACGCCCACTTATGACGATCGGTTTATCACGGATTGGCAATTTGAGGAAGGAACCTGGATTACCTCAGATAAAGCGACATTCGAAACCGAAAAACTGGGCGCTCGCGGGAAGGAACAACGTGGGTACACCTCACAGACCTGGGGAAACTGGGTCGATCCAATTGATCACGAGAATATGACGGAATGGGAAGATCGACTAGGTGCGCCAACATTTGGGCGTGGTGCCGTTGCGTTTACTTTAAACGGTACCAGTCATACCTTTAGACGCGGCACTTATTCCAACGGCGGCGGTACTTGGGTTGCCAATGGGAGTGGACAAATCGAGTTGATTGACCCAAATGTCACCAACAACAAAAGCGTGAGCGCAAATGCCGAAGCCGGTGGCGGAGCCGAGGAAGATAAAACCGGCACCATCTGGACCGCAAATGATTTAGACGATCAGGTGGTCAATCAGCATTACAACGGCGAGCCATTTTACTACTACATCAACCAGGAAGTATACAGTATGGGCGATTACGTGGTGAAGCCGACCAAAATTGTTGTGACGGACCTGCTACCGGAGCATGTCGAGTTGATTCCGGACAATAACAACAGTCCCCCGACTTATCAAAAAGCGTTCCAGCTCTTTAATGCAACTGATCCGGATGCGGTTGGCCAAGATCGGAAAATGACGCTGACTGAGGACGTGTCGGATTTTGTCGTGACGCAAGAAGGCGATCGGCAGCGAATCACGCTGACAATCGGACGTGAAGATGTGCAGAAAATTCATTTTCATAGCGGCTTTTTCTCACTTCGATTGAAGGTGCGGCCAACAAAGGATCCGGACACCCTGACAAAACGACTTACGCTGGTCAATAAAGCGACCGTTAAATTTTTCGACACTGAGGAACGTTACAGTAAGGAAACCAACGCAGTGCAGGTTCATCTTGATCCGGCAGGCAGATTTCCAGCTGAATTTACCAAGAAAAACCAGTATGGCGCAGTGCTGCCGGGTAGTCGGTTTGTCTTGAAGCAAGGAGACACTCAACTGCAAACAGCAACTGCCGATTCGCAGGGTAAAGTCTCATTTGGAACGCTAAAACCCGGCGACTATCAGGTAAGCGAAATTGCCGCTGCCGGTCACGAGTTGCAGGCTGAATTTGATTTAAAAGTGGCAGCTGACGGTACTGTGACAGTCGGCCGCAACGGCGAGATTTGGCCAGACACCACGGTGATCAACCAACTGAAACCCACCGAACTTGAGTTGATCAAAATTGAAAAAGGTAAAAACAAACTCGCCAATGCAAGTTTTGCCTTATACCGTGGCGATCAAACCACCCCTGTTGCTCAAGGAACGACTGATGAAAATGGCCAGTTGCGATTCACACATCAGTTGACCCCGGGAACTTATCGCTTAACGGAAACCAAAGCGCCTGCCGGATTTGATCGGCTGAACGGATCGTTTACCTTCAAGATTAACGCGCATGGCACAATGGTAGATCTTGCGTATAGTGGCAGCGATTTAAGCAGTGATGAGTATGGGTTTGAATTTATCCCTGATGCAGAGGATAAGTTGAATCGGATTCGCTTCACACTGACGAACCATTCGTTGGAAACACTCCTACCGAAAACTGGTGGTAGCGGTATCTTGCTGTTTCTCATGGTCGCAATCAGTGCGTGTGGCGGCGGCTGGCTGCTTTACCTGTATCTGAAGCGAAAGGAGGCCCGTTAAGATGCGACGATTTTATTGGTGGCTTGTCCCGTTGCTTCTATTGATTGGTATCGTGCTTGGCAACACACCACATTGGGTTCACGCGGCTGATCAAACTGCCGAGATTGTGATCCATAAGCGAATTTATCGGGATATTCGCCAACCGGAAGACGTTTGGTATGAAAATGACGGTCATCGGATTGACCCGAATAACCCGGATAAAGATGGCTACAAATTATTAAGCAAAACCAGCGGGCTGAATGGTGCTAACTTTGAGGTCTATGATGCCAGCTCCTTATTGAAACCGAATATGACGCCTGAAGCAATTCGGGCTTTAGTTGATCGTTATCAGAATATGACGCGTAAGCAAGCACTGAAATTTGCGCGGGCCAACCTGAAATTAGCCGGTCAAGGGAACAAAGGTATCGGGCTGATGAATACAAAAAACGATCCAACACTCGGTGAAGATGGGATCAGCCGAATAACCGTTTCTGTCGATCAACAGGCACCGACTAAAGCTTATCTGATGATCGAGGTGGCACCGGATCCTTCAACCGAACTCAATGTGGACTTAGAGCGCAAAAGTTCGCCGATGTTAGTTGTTTTTCCAGTCACGGATCCTATCAGTGGCAACCCGTTACAGACCATCCATCTGTATCCGAAAAATGTCGGTTATGTCCGCGATCCGTATTTCTTCAAGTTCGGCGTGCACCCTGATGGTACGAGTAAACGGTTAGCCGGTGCGATCTTTGCTATTTACCGAATTGAGAATGGTAAGAAGCTTTATCTCGATATGTCGCCAGTAACCGACTTGCGCAACAAATGGGTGAGCACTACTGATCCGTTGCATGATGACCGCGTGAACAAATTTGTTTCCGATCAAGATGGGCTAGTTAATACAGGTGAACGCTTTTTGCCCGCCGGAGAATATTTCTTTGAAGAATTGCAAGGCGTTCCCGGCTATGAAGTGGATGCTAAAAGCCGCGCGATCAAAATCGAGATTCCTGATTCTTGGGAAGACGAAGATGGCAACCGGCGCTTTGTGTTAATTGACGGCCAGCCGATGCAGGAAAACTTTGGCGGGGTGGTGACACCGGAAATGATCAGTAGCGGCTACCCGCGAGTTTATAACTATGCCGATAAGCAGGCGTCGACAACCGGTGATCAAACCGCGGGGCCATCAACGACCCAGCTTGGCAATCACGGGCAGGATACGAACGGCACCGGAACGCGTACACCTAAGCGTCAATCCGGTTATTTGCCGGCCATGTCCGATTGGCGCAATTTACGCTTTGTCCTTTTAGGGAGTCTGTTACTACTACTGGCCACTTACTTCTTCATTAAAAATAAGAAAGCGAGGCACCACGCATGCAAGTAACGTTTAAAAAGATCGGGCACAGTCTCTTGGCAGCGCTGATGCTCATGAGCTTCCTTCTACCACTGCTTAGTGCGGGCAAACCCGTACATGCCGCGACAACGACTGTGGATTTCACGCTGCACAAAATCGAACAAACCAGTGACGAACAGATTCAAAATACCGGCCACGACCTTGGACTGACCGGGCGTAAACCGGTGCAAGGCGCTCAATTTAAAATTTTCAACGTGACGGACGCCTTTTACCAATTACTGGAAAATCATGATAAGACAACCGCTGCGAGCATGATATCGCAAAACCTGGGTCAGTATGTGAATCTCCAGGATCCTAATGCAGCAACTGTCACGACTGATGCAGACGGCTTGGCGGCATTCAAAGGATTAGCCGCCAAAACCAATGGCCGGCATAGCGTGTACGCATTTCACGAAGCCGTGACCCCGCAACCGTATCAAAAAGCAGCAGATATGATCGTGAGTCTGCCAGTGCGGCAAGACGATGGATCGGATCTGACCAACATTCATCTTTATCCTAAAGACAGTCTTGTTACCAAAAATCTGACGGAAATCAATGAACAAGCGGTGGCAACAAAAGATCTCCATGATGTCGCGGTTGGCGATGTGCTCACGTATCAGGTTCAGTTCCAGATTCCGCATGATATTGGCGCGCTGGCTGATCACAGTCAAGACACTTTTAAGTACAACCAATTTAAAGTGCTGGATTATATGACCAAGGAAGGCCTTACTTTTAAGGCATTGACGGCAATCACGGTTGACGGTCAGGACATTTTAAAGGCATTAACCGGAAAAATGGCCTTCATGAGTTCTAATGACGCAGCTTGGCAACAAACACACAACTATCCATTCGGGTTTGAACTGGACTTTCTAGGCGGGACCGATCCCGATGCGGTACGAAACCTGTTGACCCAATATGCCGGCAAACGCGTGACCGTTGCCTACACCGGAATCGTCAATGAGAAAATGATCCCAGACCAAAAAGTCGGTAACACGGCTGAAGTGAGCTTTGATCCTGACAGCAAGATTACCGTCAATGGTCCGGAAATCCAGACTGGCGGGATTCGGTTCTTCAAACACGAAGCCGGATCTTCCAAAAGTTTGGCCAACGCGACTTTCATCTTACAGCGAATGAACGGCAATGTGCGCGAATATGCAGTTCTTGAAGGCGTTAACGGTATGGCCGGAACCTACCAACCGACCAAGATTACCTGGACAACGAATCAAGACGCGGCAACGAGACTCAAAACCAGTGGAGCCGAGACAGCCAACTTAACCATTCAAGGGCTGTTGCCAGGGCGATATACCTTGGTTGAAACCGCGGCACCAGAAGGCTATGAAATCCTTGATCCGACAACAGATTTTGAAGTCATTGCCGGTACTTGGGGTACGAAAACGATTCGCATCGCCAACACGCCGGTGAATCAATTATTGCCGATGACAGGCGGAATCGGACTCTTCGCCTTCCTGATGATCGGGGCCATCTTAATGGGTGGCGGTCACCTAATGAAGAAAAAGACCAGCAAGAAAGTCTAATGGCCTATGACAAAAAAAGCGTCGGGGACAAGTCGGCTGTTACGCTGGTTCGTCATCTTACTTTTTACTGCGGGAGCCGCGTGTTTCTGCTATCCGTTCGCGGCAACGGCTATTAATGAATTGCTACTAACCAGTCGCCGAGCAGCAGCACAGCAAGAAGCCAAGCAAAATGCCGCCGCCCAAGATGAGCAACGGGCAGCGGAGAACCGTGCACTTGCCCAGACTGGTTTGCGTCCGGGACAGGATCCGTTTCAAAGTAGGCAGAAATTTAACCAAGCCTATGTGAAACGGCATCTGATCGGGCGAGTGGTTATCCCGAAATTAGCGGTTGATCTGCCCCTTTTTGACACCACCAACAACACGCTGTTAGATCAAGGGGCAGTGGTGTTACCAGGTACTAGCTATCCGCGGGGAGGCAAGAACACGCATACAGTTGTTTCGGCACACGGCGGCTTGCCCACCAAACGCTTTTTCACCGATCTGAGCAAGTTGAAACGAGGGCAGAAGTTCTTTCTCCAAGTCAACGGCAAAAAGATGGCGTATCAGGTCTTTCGGATCAAAACCGTGCGGCCGGATGAAACCCAGAGCTTGCGCATTGAACCGGGACGCGATTTGGCCACATTAATGACCTGTACCCCGTATATGATCAACTCCCACCGCCTGTTAGTGACCGGCAAACGGGTACCTTATACCGAATCACTTGAGCACGCCGCCGAGTCTGCTGATCGCTGGCGCTTGTGGTTAAGTATCGCGGTTGTCGTCGGAGTGCTGGGATTGGCATTGCTGAGTTTCTATCTGGCTCGGCGCTATCTTCGCCGACCGCGGGCGTAATCTGGAAAGAGAATGTTAGAAAGTAAGAAAGTTCGCCGTTGTGCAGGGATAGGTCTGTGGACGGCGGGCTTTTTTGTGTTTCGAGCAGGGGGTATGTATCAGGTTGGCAGAGCTTGCAAACAACTTATTGTTTCCATTTTAATAACATGTGTATTGTTAGCAGTCATCTTAGTTGAAATGATAAACTTATTGTGACGATATTTAAAAAGTAATATTTGGAGGCATGGGGATGCGGGTAAAACAACTGATTATGAAGATTCTGATTGCGAGTCTTGCGATGACAGCAGTAGTGGGACTGCCAAGAGGTCAGGTTAAGCCAAAAACGATGTCGCTTTCAGCTCGGCAAACAATGCAAACACACGCGGCACAAAAGACCATTGCATTATTTCAACAAATGGCCGTCTTTCCGGATGGCAGCCAACGCCCACTTACTGGCGGCGCTTTTGCTTTTTACCGTTTTGACATTCGGGGACGGAAACAATATCGGCTAAAAAATGGTCAGTGGCGGCTTATTAATAATCCATTGACAACTAAGGGCGTTTACCTTGCTCAAGCCGATCATCTGGGTGTTGTTGGCGTGACGGGAAAGCTGACAAATGGGCATTTTTACAGTGAACGGCTGCGTCTGCCAGAACGATACGCAGTCAAATTGCCGCTGCCGGTTAAAGTTCATGTCAATCAGGGACACGTTACTGTTAACGGTCAACCTGTGGGTAAAAACAGAACTTTGCCGCGAATCTATGCCTTACGGGTGGCGGTGGAGCGGCAATAAGGTATTTGTTGAGCGGAATATACGAGGGAAAGCAGCTCAACGCATTTTAGATTGCTAAATATATCAGAAATTGAAAAAACGTTCTGATTCCTTACGGGCGTTCTATTTTTCTCACTGTTTGTTTTGATGAATGAGTCCAGGTTCTTATTTTTGTTATATGTCAAACGTTATGTAATCTGTATTTGGCAAAAATTCCGTGCATGCTTTTTGACACAAAATGCGATTCATGTATAATCTGCATCAACAAAGGCTTAGATAGCGTTTTATAAAACAATTGATAAACGCGGAGCAAAGCCGTATTCGAGAAGCGTATCTTTTTTAGGCTAACAATTGATGCAGTCTTGAAGTCTGGGGACGCGATGATGATATACCGGCTGCTATAAAACGTGCAACGATAATTGTTCAAGAACTGTTGTTGGTGGTCACGTGGCAAGGTAAGCACCGCGTAGGCAGCTTGGAATAGGCATCATTGTAGCTTCTTTGGAAAGCTATTTGGTTAACCAGTAGAAAGACTAATGACATCTATTCAAATTATGGGTTCAACAAAGACTAAATATTGAAAGAAGTTGAAGCGACATGAAACAACACCGTAACTTCGCAACCGCTCTTGCAGGAGCAATGAGTGTGGGATTTATCCTTGCCAAGTTATCGAACATTCCTTTTAAGTGGTGGATTTACGTTGGCGGTGTCTGTGGCTCCTTCCTCGGAGAATGGTTGTTCGTCACACGCAAAGCAAAGCGTAAACATAAGCACGCTGCTTAAAGTTAAGAGTCAGTAATTAAACATCGGCTTGTCATACCAATTAAAATGCGTAGACAACTTAACCTTGAGGAAACGAGAGAGCTCTTTGTAAAAGTTGTTGATGATGCCATTGTTCTCCGCGCATTGCCAACATCTGATGAATGGGCAGACTTGTTTAAAAATACACCCTGTATAGATGTTATCAGAACCGAATAACCCGCTTGACTTTTCCCGACACCCCGCATACAATCACTTCATCAAGTCATAGTAGCGGCTCACAGAGATCAGGACGTTTGCTGAAAGTTCTGAATGGCTCGCGAATCCAAGCTTGAACTGAAGATTGACGAAATTAAATAGTAAAAAAGCGCAAAGCACGGCTTTGAACGAGAATGGTACCGCCTTAACGGGTGTCTCGATCAAGGCGGTGCTTTTTTAATATTCTGGTAATCGGCGGTAAGTGGAGGTAGCGATGGTGAAACGGATGCTGCATTGTAAACGGTTAGTTGTCAAAATAGGGACGAGTAGTTTGATTCATCAAAATGGCAAGGTTAATTTGCAGACCATAGATCGGCTGGCGTATACGTTGGCGGCTTTGACGAATCAAGGCTATGAGCTGGTTTTAGTCACGTCTGGTGCGATTGGGGTGGGGATGGCCAAACTTGGTGTGACGGTGCGGCCTGCCGAAATTGCTCAGCAGCAGGCGTTGGCGGCGATTGGCCAATCAGAGTTAATGACGTTGTATACGCAAAGGTTTAGCGATTATGGCGCTAAAATTGGTCAGTTGTTGTTAACACATGACGTTTTTGATTATCCGCAAACTCGGCAGCATGTTTTGGATACCATCGATGCTTTGCTGAAGCGGCAGGTGATGCCAATCATTAATGAAAATGACAGCGTTGCGGTTGATGAACTGGATCATCGCACGACCTTTGGCGACAATGACCAACTTTCCGCCTTGGTCGCGAAGCAAATCGGAGCAGACTTACTGGTGGTGCTTTCCGATATTGACGGGCTTTACGATCGTGACCCTAATCGCCATGCAAACGCCGCCTTGATCCCGGCGATTACCCATGTGTCTGCTAAAGTTTTGGCTGGTGCAGGAGGCAGTTCAACCCGGTTTGGAACCGGGGGAATGGTGACGAAGCTTAAGGCGGCACAAGTGATGATGCGAGCAGGGAAGCACATGGTTTTAACGAGTGGTCGTGACCCACGCATTATTTTGCGAGTCGTTGCAGGCGAGTCAGTGGGGACATGGTTCGGGGCAGAACTTGAGCCTGTGCCATCTGAAATTCATGCGACTAACTGATGTTTAAAGAGGTTGCTGAACGAACAGTCTTTAATAAATGAACGGTTGCGCCTGTCAGGGTACAAGGAGGACGATTAAAAATGGATGTCACCACGATCGATCTGGAACAAATGGGCCGAGCAGCAAAGGCCGCGGCGACTGTTTTGAGCCAGTTGACAACCGCACAAAAAAATGCCGGGTTGTTGGCCATGGCTACGGCGCTTGAAACGCATACGGAAACAATTTTGGCAGCTAATCATGAAGATCTAAAAGCGGCAGCAAGCTTGCCGGCTAAGTTCACGGATCGACTGGTGCTGACCGCCGAGCGAATTGTTGACATGGCAGCAGGGGTTCGCCAAGTTGCCGCCTTACCCGATCCAACCGCCCAGACGGATAAGGCCTGGGTGAATCATGCAGGACTGAATATTGCGCAAAAACGGGTGCCTTTAGGGGTGGTGGGGATGATTTATGAGGCCCGGCCAAATGTAACCGTTGATGCTGCTGCGTTAACTTTTAAAAGTGGCAATGCGGTCATTCTCCGTGGCGGTAAAGAGGCGCTGCACAGCAATTTGGCCTTGGCGACTGTTTTACAGGCTGCATTGACCGCACAAGGATTGCCAAAAGACGCGATTCAATTAATCACGGACCCGAAGCGAGAAGTCGCGAATCAGATGATGCACCTGAATGGCTATATTGATGTACTGATTCCGCGTGGTGGCCGGGGGTTAATTAAAGCAGTCGTTGAACAGGCTACCGTACCGGTCATTGAAACCGGGGCGGGCAATTGTCACATTTATGTTGATGCGTATGCGCAAGCCCAGATGGCAATCGACATTGTTGTCAACGCCAAAGTTCAGCGGCCGTCTGTTTGCAATGCGGCCGAGAAACTTTTAATCCACGCTGATGTTGCAAACGCGCAACTGCCTTTAATTGCTGCGGCACTGCAAGCGCATGGTGTCGAATTGCGCGGTGATGAACGGGCGCGGGCGATTGTGCCGAACATGCAGGTCGCCACGGAAGAAGACTGGGATACCGAATACAATGACTTAATTATGGCGGTCAAGGTGGTGGATTCCGAGGAAGAAGCGATTGCGCATATCAACGCACACAACACGAAGCACAGCGAGGCCATCATTACGGATAACTACCAAAATAGTCAGCAATTCCTCCAACAGGTAGATGCGGCTGTTGTCTATGTGAATGCCTCAACTCGGTTTACAGACGGCTTCGAGTTCGGTTTCGGCGCAGAGATCGGTATTAGTACGCAAAAATTACACGCACGCGGACCGATGGGGTTAGCGGCGTTGACGACGATTAAGTATCAGGTGCTGGGTAACGGACAGGTACGCGAAGGTTAGTTCAACAATTAAGCGAAAACGCAGGCAAGCACAAGGTCTTTTCAACGTGCTTACCTGCGTTTTTTGGTGTTACCGGGATACCCACTTTTTTATCGTAGACTGGTGAAAACCGAAGATGACCATCGTTAACATGAGGGCTAACACGCCACATGCAGGAAATCCCCATAAACCGCCAGCAGCATCCATGACACTGCCGGCGTATAGACTACCAATCGGGGTTGATCCTTGATTGAGCAAAACGTAAACACTCATAATCCGCCCGCGCAGTTGATTGGGAATGCCAAATTGAAACGAGGCGTTGGACTGGTTCAGGAAAACCATGTTACAAAAGCCGATGAGAACCATGAGCAGCATGGCAAGCCAGTAGACATGAATGAACAGCATGGACGACTGAATCAAGGCCGTGCCGACTGCTACGGCCAAATAAAGATCCCGGCGCAGGCCGAAGCTGGCAAGATAACTCATGAGAAAAGCTGCTACCAGTGAACCGACACCAGTAGCAGACAAAAGGCTAGCATAACCTTGAGCGCCGCGGTGCAAAACCTCCTCGGCATAGATCGGGATGATGACGTTATTGTTGAAGTTTAATGTACAGATGACCAGCATCAATTCAGCACTGAGTTTCACGTCTGCATGATGCAAGATATAACTTAAGCCTTCCCGGATATCTAATAAGATGTGGCGTGAACGATGACTGGCAATAGGATGATCTTGGTGAATCATTAACAAACCGGCAATAATCGCCACATAACTAAGCGTATCAATCAGAAAACACGGTGCCACGCCCAGCGTCACCATTAAGATACCTGCCAGTGACGGACCGGCAATTTTAGCCAAATTGAAAATGGATGAGTTTAGCGAAATGCCATTAATTAAATCTTTTTTGCCTACAAGTTCAATAACATATGATTGCCGCGTTGGCGTATCGAAACTCTGAAGGATGCCATAGCCCAAGGCAATCGCGAGAATCTGCCAATACTGGACGATCTTCAAATAGGTAATCAACGTCATCGTAGCACCCAACAGTAAAAAGCCGAATTGGGTAAACAAAAGAATTTGTCGCTTGGGGTAGCGATCAATCAATGTTCCGGCGACCAAAGTCAGCGCCATGATCGGAACAAACTGTGCCGCCGCTAGCAAACCAACTAGAAAAGCGGATTTTGTCATTTGATAGACAAGCCAAGTTTGCGTTGTTCGCTGAATCCAGGTTCCCATAACGGAAATACATTGGCCCGTCCAAAATCGGCGAAAGTTCTTTGAACGCAGCGAAGAAAAGGTTGCTGCGAAAACGTGTCGGTTCATTTGATCATCACCTTGCCTTGAGACTTAAATGCTTCTTAAGCGTTAGTCTTTCTTAGAATGATGTCAATAGAAATATTAATGACTAGGAATTCTTAAAATCATAGAAAGTATAAATGGCGTTTGGGTTGGCGCAATTTTTAGTCTGGAGACAGGGAACGAACGAGCTTGCAGGAGTGGGCATTATGAACAAAATATTAGGAAATTTGTATAATTGATCGTTTATGTTGACGATAAAATATTCACCTTGATAATCTAATATCAACCCAGCAGGAGCAGGTGGAATATTGGTTGTGCTGGGTTGCGCTTTCCGTGACGCGTTCACAGGGCGAGAAACCTGTGTGTAAGGACCTTGGTGCAATGGTCAAACTCGGGCCATTACGCTTAAGGCCACGTACACTCCGACTTCTAACCGCGCCGGCTCGCGCTCCATAACGCATTCGCAGGGCCAGAAACCTGCGTGTAAGGACCTCAGTCGCAATGGCCAAACCCGGGCCATCACGCCTGAGGCCACTTACACTCCGGTTTCTAAGCGGCCCTGCTCACGCTCACTATACAAGGAGGTTTTGGTTATGAAACATGCAAAATCAGGAATGACTGTTTTGTGCCAGGCTAATGGCAATATGGAATATGATTTTATTGGCCGGATCGAGAAATGTTACGAGAATTCAGCTTTGGTGACGATTTTGGATTATGACCCCCGAGATAAGTTTAATGTTCAGGACTTGGTGGGCCGGACGGTGATTGCGTTTAAGCGGATGAAGCAGAGTAACCGTGACCGGCTTTAGTCTGACTTTGATCAGCCAATGCAAAGGGATGTTGGCTAACATATCAATGATAGGTGTTGAAACGGTGAGAAAGCTTTAGCGTTGATATGCCGGGATCTGGGAAGCTCTGAAAGCCTTTTTTTGCTCATGTGGTTGAAACGGGACCGATAAGGGTGTATAAATGCTTCTTGTGATACAAAAACAAGTGCCAAGTCATGGTACAATTAGTAAAGGTGGTTAAGAGGAATCATGTTATTTGCAGCACATCTTCGTGATTATGAAGTCGTTGGTCAATATACGGATAAGTGGGGACACCGGCACGATTCTTCGCGGGTCTGTCACCAGATGACCAAGAAAGAAGCGCGTGATGCGATGCAGCGGTATTTGTTGCAACATTACAGTGATTCGGTTGACCTGAATGCACCGATTAAGGTTAAAGTCCAGGTCGCCAAGTAAGCTCTTAACTATTGATGAAAATGGCGTTGGCAACAGCGCAAAGATAGTGCGTCTATCCCAGTCGAAATGCAGTGCGTCACGATTCCGTTTCAATAATTGTCATAACGCGCCTTCATTTTCCGATGATGACGGCTCGTGTTACGATGGTGACGGAAATGTGGCGGAAGATGCGTTGAAGGAGGTTTTTGTGTGTCACAAGAAATCGTTGTAGGCGATAAGGTCTCGGTACGAAAGACCAAAGATGTGCCATTGAGCTTCAAAGGCACGGTCGAAAAGCTTTATGCCAATGCAGCCATGTTGACGATTGACAGTTTTTCACCCGAAGATGCGTCAATGGTTGAAGATATGAAGAATAAGACAGTTGTGAACTACAAGCATATTAAAAAAGGCGGCAAAGCGGTTATTCCGCCAGCGCCTGAGGAAAAACGTCCCGGTGCACGGCACTAAAGGCGTTTTTACAAGACTCTCCGTTAGTTGGAGGGTCTTTTTGTTTTGATACATAAGAGATGAAAAACTTTTGGAATCACTAGTCCTCATGCTACTTTTAGTTAACCGTGACAGTGATCATATTGGTCAGCACGTTTGATTGATCATTGACCAGAAAAAAATGGCGTCAGTTGGCAATCGTGGGTAAACCACATTGACAACAGCTGGTTCAAAATTTAATGCTCAGTCATAAAATGAATCTGCTTTCGGTATTTCTTGGCGATGGTCTATCGTTATGGGGGGTTGAGCGATAGAAGGAAATAATCGTCAATGTTAAGGACTATGAGCGGCTTTTAGCTAATAGCAACACAGAATTCGTCCTAATTGTCTAACACAGCTCAATGGCAAATTTGAAAATGAAAAATAAACGTAGCAAAATTTGCGATAAACGTTAAATTTGAATTCCACGTGACGATTTTCGGGGAAAATACGACGTTAATAAGTACTTTCCCACAGGCATACTTTAATGTTTTATATTGGTAGTGAGAGATGATCACTCTTAAAGAACGAAAGGAGGATGTTTAGGCAGTGGTTTTAAAAGATACGGCGCCAAAGAAGATCACTGTATGAAAGCTCAAACTAGTTACGGGTGGGAATACAGTTCATTCAAGTGAGCTGAATTCAGATATAACACACTAATTACCGATTCACAGCTCAATGCGCAGATACCAACTACCGATTGTGCATCCAGCTAAGTTGAACATTGAGGATGACAACGATGTTAATAGTGTAAGCAGAAAGAATGGAGGAAAAACATGAACAACTTAACAAAGGCTTATAAAGAATTAAATGATTTGGATTTAAGCAAGATTGCTGCCGGGTCTAACGACTTAATCTGGGAAAAATTTGGTTATGCTGTTGGCGCTGCCGCTAACTGTCAGGTTAAGACCGGTTGGCTCCTTCCGTTTCCATTTTGTGGTTCGGTAGGGGTAGCTAGAGCCATCAAAGGATAGGGGGAGATAGTATGAAGACATTAAAAGAAATTAACCCTGGTTTGCCACTGTCGGAGCGAGATCTTTCGTCAGTTTCGGGAGGAATCGTCCCTTTAGCAGCTTACGGCGGTGCTTTGGCTACTTTCCTATTGGCGGATGCGTGGGCACATACCGATCAGATCTTTAAAGGTTTTAAAAAGGGATGGAACGGGGGACGCTAGGAACATCTTAAAAACGATACGAACATGGCTTGACGAAGTTCCTTTTTGGGGCAGTATCTGTGTTTTCCTCGGCGGCCTTGGCCTTGGCGACATTTTAAACAGGGTCATTCTGTACTGCTTTGGCCTTGACCTTTTCGCGCTTAAGGTATTTGTCAAAGTGTTTTCTATTTTGTTGGTTGTGATGCTTTTCGCCAAACTAGGGGTTACATCTTCGACCGACAAAGCTTCAAAGGATTCTAAGTGACAATTTCTTAGGTTACTTTAGGACACTGATCTGTTGAGATCCTAAATATAAGGATCAGTTTTCAGCAAATTTAACTTTCGCCAACGGATAAAGGATGTTACTCAGATTGTAGTATTACTTCGTTAGGCTTTTTATAAAATCAGGCACGGATGTCGGAGGGACTTTGTTTTTGACATCAAGGTCTGGTTTTTTTATTCGACTTTATTAAGTGACTGAGCACGCCAAAACAAAATGATTTATATTTTTATGAGCATTAAAATAGCAGGGCAAACCGTCAACTTGGTATCCTTAAGTTAAGCAAAAATAAGGAGGCATGATCGTATGGCAGATTTTGATGCAACTAAGGATAAGGTCAGTGGCAAGGTAAAAGAAGGCGCAGGCAAACTCACCGGCGATGAATCGACCGAAGCAAAAGGCAAGGCTGAACAGATGGTCGGCAATGCTAAAGAAAAGCTCAGTGATGCCAAGGACAAAATCGCGGAGAAGTTCAATGACGTGGTTGACAAGTCCAAGGAGAAGAAAGAACGCTAAACCGCCAATGTTGATTCGGTGTTTGGCTAACAAAGGAGGGCCTCGTTTTGCAGGTTCTCCTTTTTGCTTACAAAAAATTAGCAAAATGCCTTTACTTACTATTTATAAGTGCTACACTTATAAGTGTTCTAATAAGTAAGCAATTCAGGAGGCTTTTGACACATGACAGTTGTTAATGGTTACGAACAAAGCGATGCAGAGAAGAAATTGGATATTTTGAACTTGCCGTCATTAGAAGGTGAATCCAAGAAGATTATTCCAACAGGTGGATTTGGTTATATCGTTGGCGGATCCGAAGATGAATGGACGCTTGCCGAGAATACCAAGGCGTTTAACCACGCACAGATTGTTCCCAAGGCGTTGTCGAACATTGATTCTCCAGACTTGTCGACCAACTTTTTGGGCATTGATCTGAAGACGCCGGTTATGATGGCGCAAACTGCGGCTCAGGGATTGGCTCACAGCCAAGGTGAAAAGGATACCGCTCGCGGCTTGGCAGCAGTCGGTGGTTTGATGGCGCAGAGCACGTATAGCTCAACCTCAATCGCGGATACTGCTGCGGCCGGCAACGGAGCACCGCAATTGTTCCAGCTGTACATGAGCAAGGATTGGGACTTCAATAAGAGCTTGCTTGACGAAGCTAAAAAGGCTGGCGTCAAGGGGATTATTCTGACCGTTGATGCCACTGTTGATGGTTATCGAGAAGAAGATATTATCAACAACTTCCAATTCCCGATTCCAATGCCGAACCTGGAAAAGTATTCTGAAGGCGATGGCAAGGGTAAAGGCATCGGCGAAATTTATGCTTCTGCTGCTCAAAAGATTAATGAAGATGACGTTCGCCGGATTGCTGAATATACCGACTTGCCGGTTATTGTTAAAGGTATTCAGTCTCCTGAAGATGCATTGCGGGCAATTGGCGCCGGTGCTGCGGCAATCTATGTTTCTAACCATGGTGGCCGTCAGTTAAACGGTGGCCCAGCATCATTTGATGTTTTGCCTGCCATTGCTAAGGCCGTTAACAAGCAGGTTCCGATCATCTTTGACTCCGGCATTCGTCGTGGCAGTCATGTCTTCAAAGCTTTGGCGTCCGGTGCAGATTTGGTTGCGTTTGGCCGCCCGGTTATCTATGGCTTGGCTTTAGGTGGTGCACAAGGTGTTCAAAGCGTGTTCGAACAGATTGATCACGAGTTGGAAATTATCATGCAGCTGGCCGGCACTAAGACGATTGAAGATGTTAAGCATGCACCGTTAACCCATTTTAACTACGCTGACTAATTTGAAGCATTGATGAATTAAACTTGGTGTTTGTTGTACAGACACATGATTCGACCGAAAAAAGAATCCCTATCAGTTTTTAAGGCTGAAGGGATTCTTTTTTGATACATAGATTCTGTACATCAGCATGACCGGATCGGCATCAAGAAACTACGATATGTATGAATCGATAGGATTTTGATGACGTGGGTTAGAGGCTGATGGACTAAATGTGCTGATCCATTTTGATACCCGTAACAGGATTGCTACAGGCCAATCTGGCTCAGCGTGTACATGGCATTGCGGAACTCATCGCGGCGATTTGCCCGTTTTTCAACATCGCTTGGCAGTTCGGTCATATCAATGCGAACAACGGCACGCCGTAAAAGGCTGACCATTGTTTTGTCATTCATTTTGATGTAAAGGTGGTCGGCATCAAAACGTTCAACCGCGTCCTCCCAAACCCGAGCATTTTCGTGATCGCTTTGGACGTTGCGCTTGATGAGTGACTTGCCATCGACAGTGTTGAATGTGACATCATAAGTTGTCATGTGGAGCTCCCCTTTCATTTAACCAAGTTTATTATACATCGCGTCATTGGGATGGAGAATAAATTGCCAAAGATAAAGCGTATTGGCTAATAGATAAGCGGTGAGTCCGAACATGAAGGGTAATGGCATAATGGTTGTCATGAAGCTAAAAATACCAAAAATCAACACGGAAAAACCAAGGTAAAACCAGCGTTTGAAGCCGATGTCAATGTGCTTGACAGGATAGGCGCTAAGATATCCGATTAGGCTAAAATAATAAACTGCCAATGTCACCGTGATGGCAAGCGCAAACCATTGAGGATCAAGCAGCCCGGCCAGCCACGAGTGAATGAACGTACTGAGACTGAGAATGGCCGCCAGTAATGGAAGTTGTAAATAGATAACAGCCAAGCCCGCGGTTTTTTGCCGGCGATCAAGGCCGTTGTCATAAACAAGTTGGTAGGCAATAAACAATAAGATGACTACCAAGAAGAAAAGACCTGCTTGCAAAGATAGACCGGCATAAATGGTTTCTGCCACACCAATGATCGATTCGCCAAATATCAGTAAAACCAACAGAGAATAACGGGTGCTGAGATTGCCTAAGTCGGCTGGCGTGGTTTTGAGTACGTGCCGCAAAAGCAATGGCATCAACCCAGCGGCTAGCACACCGCCAAAGAAGACCGCAAATGAAAGGGTGTATGGTTTTATAAATAGCGAAATTAAAATCACAAAACTGCAAGCTGCCAGTGTGATGCCAAATGTTTTGGCGAGTTGCGAGTGTTTTCGCCGCCAAAGCAGACCGTATTGGCTCGCAAGACTCAAGAAGAGAATCGCAGCGCTTAATTGAAATGGCCACTTGGTTTTAGCAAAATCAGGGTTAATCGCGGTGCTTAAGACAATCACCCAAAACATGTTGAACAACGTAAACAGGTTGTGGGTCACTTCATGATGTGAAAAACGATCGATTAAGACTGTCTGAAAAGTCCAGATGGTCCAGAAAACCAGCAGCATCAATAGAAATTCAACCAGCACTTGTGGCGCGATCATCCCATGCACCGGCACTGCCAGACTCTGCGCCATTCGCCCAACGGCATAGGCAAAAATCAAATCATAGAAAAGCTCGACCATGGTGACAGATTGATGCGACTTGGCCATGAGCATCCTTCTTTCTATAAGCTAAGGCAGTGCGCCTTGCTTAGTTCAATAATAGTAGCCTATCATTTTCACGCCTTGGCGGCAAAAAAGACCTGCCGAGCAGACTACCCTAAACCCGTTGAGATTGTTATACTAGTTGGGTTAAGGAGGCCGTGATGTGGTCAAATTAGTCCTTTTAAGGCATGGCGAAAGCATTGCTAATCAACAAAATACTTATACTGGCTGGTCCGATGTCGGATTAACGGCGCAAGGGAAAGCTCAAGCAGCAGCTGCCGGCAAAAAGATTGCGGCGACCGGGATCTTATTTGAGCATGTGCATACCAGCGTGTTATCGCGGGCCATTATGACTGCCTACATCGTTCAGGACGCAATCGGCCAGAATTACCTGCCGATCACTAAAAGTTGGCGTCTGAACGAACGGCATTATGGCGCCTTACGCGGAATTAACAAAGATCTGACCCGGAAACTTTTTGGCCCGGATCAAGTTGCCAGCTGGCGGCGAAGCTTTTATGCGCATCCGCCGTTGTTGGCCCATCCCAGTCGTTCACGGCGCTATCACGCGTACCCGGCGACGATTATTCCGCGCGGTGAAAGTCTTGCCGATGCGAGTGAGCGCCTGTTGCCGTATTGGAGCGCTGAATTGGCGCCGCGGTTGATGGCCGGCAAGAATCAGCTTATCGTGGCGCATGGCTCAACATTACGGGCGTTAGTCAAGTACATGGAAGCTATTAGCGATGCTGGTATTAACAAAGTTGAAATTGGCAATGCCCAACCAATCGTCTACACGCTTGATCAGCATTTAACCATTCTCAATAAACAAACACTGTGAAAACTTTCCGGCAAAGTAGTTTAGCTACATGCCGGATTTATTTTACCAAGATTTGGGATTAAGTTGTGATTAACGATTAAATATCACGTCATATTTCCCTGAAAATGTTATACTGTTGATTAGCAATCATGAGGAGGAGCGCTTACGCAACTTACTAAACGTCAACAAAAAATTGTTCAGTTACTAAAAGCAAAAAGTCCGATGACTGGGGAAATGCTGGCGACACAATTAAAGATTAGTTTGGCCACGATTCGCGCAGACTTACGCTTGCTGACAACGGTTGGAATTTTAGATGCCCGGCCAAAAGTGGGATACGCCTACCAAGGAGCGAGTGTTTTATCAGCAGACAACGATGCGCTGTTTAATACCCCGATTGCCAAAATATTATTGCCGCCGACTGAAATTAAGCTGACAACCTCGATGGAAGAAGCGGTAACCAAGCTGTTCTTGGCGGATGTCGGCTCCTTATACGTGTTAGATGATGATGGCGCCTTGGTCGGCCTCATCTCGCGAAAGGACTTATTGCGTGCCAGCTTTACGGATCGTGACACCACTTTACCGGCCAGTATTGTCATGACGCGGATGCCCAATGTTGTGACAGTGACGGCGGATACAACCATTATGGCGGCCAGCAAGTTGTTGTTGAAACACAATGTCGATTCACTTCCTGTGATCCAAAAACATGGGGACACTCATGTGATTGGCAAGATCACCAAAAACCGGATCTTTAAATATTTAATTGAAACACTTGCAGCATGAGGTTGGGCTTTCATTTGCAGCTTCAAATTAAAGGTGTCCTATTTCTCGATTTTGGCGAGAAATAGGACACTTTTTACATTCCTTATAGGCAAGTTTCTTGTTGTGAAATGGGATGTTATATTAACCGCGCATCGCCGCGCTTGCAAACAGATTTTTGCGTATTAGATGGCGTTATGAAATTAAACTTTTTCCGAATTAGACCAATTTCTAAGTGTAAACGCTTGCATTTTTGCCTGCTAAATAATACATTATATAGCGAATATATATAACGTCATATTTAGTGAAGGGAAGGCTTTATCATGAAACAAATCTATGCGTTTGCGGAAGGTAATATGGAGATGCGGGCATTATTAGGTGGCAAAGGTGCCAATTTGGCCGAAATGACCAATCTTGGCCTGCCGGTGCCTCCGGGTTTTACGCTCACAACAGCTGCGTGCCACGATTATCAACAGCATCACGGGCTTTCAGAAGCGTTGTTAACCGAGCTGGATCAACACATACAGGCGTTAGAAAAAGCGACCGGGAAACGATTCGATGATCCGGTTGCGCCATTACTGGTGTCGGTTCGTTCCGGTGCACCGATTTCAATGCCAGGCATGATGGACACCATTTTGAACATCGGCTTAAATGATCAAACCGTTCAGGCACTCGCCCGGGAAACTGCCGATCCTCGGTTTGCGTATGACAGTTATCGCCGCTTACTGGCGATGTTTGGTAATGTGGTTTACGGCTTATCGGAAAAAGGATTCGATGACATTTTAACCACCGTGAAACGCCAAAAAGGGTATGACTCTGATTTGGCGTTGACAACCGCTGACCTGCAGCAAATCATTCTGGCATTTAAGCAGCTTTATATTGAGGCAGGCAAGTCATTTCCACAATCGCCCAAAGCGCAAATGCTGGCGGCAGTGACAGCGGTATTTGAATCATGGAATAATCGCCGTGCTGTGGTTTATCGGCGCGAAAATCGCATTCCCGAAGACTTGGGAACCGCGGTGAACGTTCAGACGATGGTTTTTGGTAATGCTGGCGCTGATTCCGGAACCGGCGTGGCCTTCACCCGTGATCCGGCGACTGGGGAACGCGCGCTGTTTGGTGAATATCTTTTGAATGCCCAAGGTGAAGATGTGGTGTCAGGAGTGCGGACGCCTCAGCCAGTCGCGGTTTTACACGATCAAATGCCTGAAGTTTATAATCAGCTGGCAGCGATCGCGACCACGTTGGAGCAGCATTATCGCGACATGCAGGATCTTGAATTCACAATTGAACATGGCCAACTTTATCTCCTACAAGCGCGTAATGGTAAACGGACACCGGCGGCCGCTGTTAAAATTGCGATAGATTTGGTTAACGAAGGCTTGATTGATCGCCAGACCGCGTTGTTGCGTATTGAACCGCAATCATTGAGTGACATGTTGCATCCGGAGTTTGATCCTGAAGCGTTACAGGCACATACGATTTTGGCAACCGGTTTACCGGCATCACCAGGGGCGGCAACTGGGGAGGTTTATTTTACGGCAGCAGAAGCCAAAGCAGCTCATGAAGCGGGCCATCAAGTGATTTTGATGCGCCAGGATACTTCACCGGAAGACATAGAAGGGATGATTGTTAGTCAGGCCATTGTGACCGCACGCGGCGGGATGACGTCACATGCAGCTGTGGTCGCGCGCGGCATGGGGGCAACCGGTGTCGTGGGGATGCATGCCTTAACCGTTGATGAGCATGCCAAAGCCGCGACTGTTGGCGATACGGTGCTGCATGAAGGCGATTGGGTATCCGTTGATGGGACAACCGGTAATTTGTATCGCGGCCAAATCCCGACCACTGCCGCCTTGGTCAAGGATAGTCTGGCGACACTGTTAGCATGGGCAAAAGAAGCCAGCCGCATGGGCGTGTTTACGAATGCTGATACACCTAAGGATTTGCAGCAGGCCTTGGCTTTTGGCGCTGATGGCATCGGCCTAACGCGCACCGAGCACATGTTTTTCCAACCAGAACGATTGTTACAAATGCGGCGGTTGATTCTCGCAAAAGATGCAGCCGGACGCAAGGTACCCTTGGCCGCACTAGAGAAAATGCAGGAACAGGACTTTTACGAGCTATATCGCTTGGCAGCTGGTAAAACCGTCACGATTCGTCTGCTTGATCCACCGCTGCATGAATTTTTGCCGCATGACCAGCGTGAAATCGGGCAAGTCGCGCATGAGCTGGGGTTGGAGCAAAATCAGTTACGCGAACGGATGGCAGCGTTGAAAGAAGTCAATCCGATGCTAGGCCATCGCGGGGATCGCCTAGCCGTGACCTATCCGGATATTTACGCCATGCAAGTGCGGGCGCTGATGCATGCGGTTTTCCGGTTAGCCGATGAAGGTATGCAGGTAACACCGCACATCATGATTCCTTTGACCAATTCGGAAACCGAGTTGCGTTGGGTGCGGCAATTGGTTGTTCGGCAAATTGAACAGCTGGCCGCCGCAAAAGGGATGCAGGTGAGCTATGAAGTTGGTACTATGATCGAAACCCCGCGCGCTTGCGTCACCGCGGACAAAATTGCTCACACCGCCGACTTTTTCAGTTTTGGGACGAACGATCTCACCCAGTTAACTTTTGGCTATTCGCGTGACGATGTGGGATCCTTCTTACCCGCATATCTGGAGCAGAAAATTCTTCCGGATGATCCTTTCCAAACGGTTGATACGGAAGGCGTTGGCGCGTTGATGGCCATGGCAATTACAAACGGTCGTCAAACAAAGCCGCAACTGCCGATCGGAGTCTGTGGCGAAGTTGGCGGCGATCCGGATTCAGTGGCGTTCTTTGATCAAATCGGCGTCAGCTACGTCTCCTGCTCACCTTATCGAGTGCCAGTTGCCCGACTCGCAGCGGCCCAAGCAGCTTTGCGCGCCATGAAAAAAGTTAAAGCCGGCGCGTAGATTGTAGACAGACAGGCTGGTTTGAGCACTGAAGCGGTATGACTTTGTATTTGCCACTATAATTTGTATTTAAAAAGTGTCCTCAAAAGTCAGTAGTCATGACTTTTGGGACACTTTTTTCTGTAAGCGTGAGCCGGCACCGGGGAGCGCATGATGTGTGCGCCATCGCTTAAGCTAGCGAATGTGTTGTGATCTGACTAAAATAGCTAGTCGTCTTCATCCTCAGCTTGCGCGTCGACTTGCGATCGGCTTAGGCGGGTTAACTTGGTGATCGGAATCTTACCAAGTACAAGCGGGACAGTTTCGTCCAAGGTGTCAGCATATTCCAAACCGAACCATTGAGCAGGTGTAACTGTCACGCGCTGAAGCCATAGCCGCGCCTGGATAATCGTCTTCTGAAAACCTTTGATCTGAGTTTGCGGTGACAATTCTTCATGCAGCAAGACAAACGTCCAATCCCCAACCTGTCGATCCGGAATGGTGGTGTATTTTTGCGGTTGCGTTGGCAATTCACCTTCGCGCATCATGTCATTCACAATCTGGCGGAGGAAAACATTGACCTGCTGCTCCATCCGAAAGCCCAGATACAGCTGGACGTTGACCATATAATCAGTGCCATACGTATCAGTTGTATATTGCGCCGTGTATGGCTCATCCGTGACGTTAACGGTGACAAACCAGTAGACACGGGCGCGCTTTGGTCGTTTATCCAAGATGGAGTACAGGATTTCTTTTTTAATGTAGTGATCATCGGCAATCTGCGTCATATAAACCAAGTTGGTGGTGTAGGTTGGATATTCCGGATCACTGCGAAGTTCGGATAGCTGCTTTTTATACGCAAACAGTGAGGCCATTTCAGCGCGGTAGGTGTTATCATCGCGAATCCGGCCGCCATATTGCCAAACATACATAATAGCCAGAATGACGAACGCGATCATAGCCGTAACATAGCCACCATGGAGGAACTTAACGGCGCTGGAAATGAAGAAGACGGTTTCGATCGCGCTAAAGAAGATCAAGGTACCCAAGGCGATCAAGGTTGGGGCGTGGCGAGCGCGCAGATATTGATAAAGCAACAAGGTCGTCATTAACATCGTGATGGTAATGGCTAGACCGTAAGCACCTTCCATTTCGGCACTGGTTTTGAAGTAAGCAATAATAGTCAAGCAGGCGAGCCACAAAATCGTGTTCACCATGGGGATGTAGAGCTGTCCTTTAAGCCGTGTCGGATAGACAATGTGCAGCCGCGGCAAAAAGCGCAGTTTAATTGCTTCAGAAACCAGCGTGTAAGAACCAGAGATCAACGCCTGCGAGGCAATAATCGCAGCCAATGTTGCTAGAATAATTGCGCCTAGGCGAATGCTTTCCGGTAACATTTGGAAGAATGGGTTGAAATCGCTAATCTGATTATAAGCACTCACATTAGCATGGCGATCAAGCCAGACTGCCTGACCAAAATAATTCAACACTAAGCATAGGTTAACGTATGGCCAGCTGACGTAAATATTGCCACGTCCCACATGGCCCATATCCGAATACAACGCTTCCGCCCCAGTCGTTGCCAGGAAAATACTCCCTAGAATAAACAGACCCATTTTGTTATCCGGACTGACCAGCAAACGCAATGCATAGTAAGGGTTCAAAGCACGCAACATGGACCAGTCTTTTGATAAAGCAATAAAGCCGGCAACGCCTAAGAAGGTAAACCACACAAACATGATCGGCCCAAACGCCTTGCCAATCAGGTCGGTCCCAAAACGCTGGATGAAGAACAGGAAGGTAATGATCAAAATCGTGACCCAAATAACCTGTTGTTGATTGTCGATCAAAATGTTGCCGTTAATATGGACCCCTTTTAAACCTTCAATCGCGGTTGTGACCGTCACGGCTGGCGTCAACATCCCGTCAGCTAATAACGCCGCACCGCCAATCATCGCTGGCAGTACAAGCCACCGCGCCCGCTGCCGAACCAAGGTGTAAAGTGCAAAGATTCCACCTTCACCGTTGTTATCGGCTCGCAACGCAATGAGAACATATTTGAGGGTCGTGATAATCAGCAACGTCCAGAAGATCAGCGACACCGACCCGACTAGAAAATTGGTATCGAAATGTCCCATCCCGCCATTTCCAGCGATAATTGACTTCATAACGTAAAGTGGTGATGTCCCGATATCGCCATAGACAACACCAAGGGTTACGAGTAAAGCCGCCGCGGTAATCTTATGCCGCAGTTTTTTATTAGCAGTCAAGCCTGACGCCATATTTGTGCCTCCTGAAAAGTAATAACGTCATTGTAGCAGAACCGAGTGTCATTGTAAGGGAAGGCTCTTAATTTATTTTGCCCAATATCTTGCATCCAGAAAAACTTGCATAAAAAGCCGCTGTTCAAGCGACTTTGAGTGGTCTTGGTGATTAATCGGCATCATAAAATTCATTGAAGTAAGTTTCAAGATCCAGTGGTGCTAATTTAAACGCAATGTGATGCGCAGCCAGTCCTAGCAGCAACTGGTTAAAATGTTCGCCGGGGAGGTTGTTAATTGGCAATACCAACATGCCATTGGGATAGTGCTGCCAAGGCATGCGCGGTAACCGGTTGGCTTCTTCGGCTGCCACTTGAATATACAAAGGTTGTTGTTCATGCTGATCAATCGTTTTGATGATTTTGCCATCGCGCATGAAGTAGATGAAATCAGCATATCCTTGCAGATTATTCAATAGATGCGACACTGTAATAATCAATTTGCCTTCTGCCCGCAATCCGCGCAGAATCTGCGACATGCGCGCAACGTTGATCGTGTCCAAACCGTTCATGAATTCATCTAATAGCATAATCGGGGTGTTGGCCGCCATCACCATGCCAAAGCAAAGACGCTGCTTCATGCCCATTGAATAAGTTCGCACCGGCTGATTGACATAATCCTGCATGTCGAGTGCGCTGATAATTTGCTTAACACTTTTCGTTTGGTTATGCCAAAGTCGGGCGTAATATGCCAGGTGCGCCTTGCCCGATAAGTCAGGATAAAGATCATCTTGAACCGGGAAAAGGCACATTTGCCGATGCATGGCGAGGGTATGCTTTTGGCTGCCGTATGTTTGTCCATCTAATACCACTTTGCCGGATTGTGGTTTGAGATCATTAAGAATCAATCGCAGCAAGGTTGTTTTACCAGTACCATTGGGCGCCACAATGCCGACAATTGAGCCGCTCGTCATCGTTAGGCTGATATCATGAATGACATTGGGTTTATTTTTGAAACCCAAAACGAGATTTTGTAATTGTAATTCCATCATGGGGCCTCCTTTATTTAACGATTGCTGCCCGGCGTCGATGTGTGATGATGAATAGGATCACTTCAAGCACGATAATCACACTGCCGACCACAATCAAAGCAGCGAGCGGACTCATGCGGCTGGTATCATAGCGAAAGTTTTGCAACCCGCTGACAATCGCCGCCGGATTCATGTACCCGGGCAGGTAGTATGCGGTTTGCGGGACGGAAAAAGCCAACCCATGCATGAAGTAGAGTGGCTCGCCGAATAGCAAGAGTGCACTGAGTACCAGTCCAACCAGTTCGTTGTGAAAAAGTAACTGACACAGTAGATTTAACCGAATAAAGAGCCACATCAATAGGATTGTCAAGCCGAGGATGATGGGGAGAGCAATGCTGAGCGCGATCGGATCAACGGTAACTGTCATCCCATCTTTGGCAAAGTAGGCGATCGCAGTTGTTAGCGATCCTACTCCGTGAGTAGGGATGACGAAGCCGGCAACAACAAGCGCTGATAGCAGAAGTACACCGGCTAAGGCTGTTAGCACGGTCAAGGTTTTGGTGTTGATGGCATGCCAGGGACTTAGAGGCGATGACCGAACGATGCTGCGATGGCGTTGTTCGCTCGTCAGCAAATCATTAGCAAATAAGATCGTGATCAGCAGTAGCGCAGTGAGCCACCCGCCTAACGCGCCACGGAAAAGCGTCTGCCAGAAAGTTTGCTGATGAACCGCAGTCATGTCGGGATCGCGCTGATCGGCTAAAGTCATCAGCGCGCGCGTCAGGGTGATATTGGCAAAAGCAGCATCGGCATCAGGGTATTGCCGATTTTCAAAATAATATGTTAGCGGATAGTGGAATGGGCTACTTTGAGCCTCAGGATTGGCGGCATTTTTTCGTACAAAAGCCAGATAATCCAAAGTTGCCTGCACATAGGCCTGCGAATGCTGCTGTTTTTGCGCCGTTAACATGCGATTTTCAATTTTGACGAGTTGACGGGTGGAAGGGACCCACATCGCGGTATGCGGTCCATGCGGCTCATTGACAAACGCCACATTTTTATCGCGATCACGCGTCAACACCGTACTTGTCGGAAGTTCAGGTGGCACCTGATTTGGCGGGAAAAAGACGAACTGGCAAATCAAGGCAACGAGTGCGATGCCAATGACAGCTAAGTTTTTACGATTGGTAAGCAGTTGATGGAGTTGGAATCGAAAATATCGCATCATGCTGCCTCCTTTCTGACCCGATAACCAAAGAGTCCCAGATTAAGCACCGACCAGATGAATAAAGCGCCTGTACCGATCCAAATACTGGCTAAGGGCTGATTCAGTCGATCAATCAATGTTCCACGCATCATTGCGGCAACGTCAAGATAGGAGAATGGCAGAAACCACACAAAGCGGAAAAGTTGCGGCAATATAAGCGGCAATAAAGCAGTGGCGGTCACAATAAAGGTCGTGAGGTAAGCATTGGTTATCCACGTGTTAATCAGCATACTAAAGCTAATGATCCAAATGCCGGCCAGTAATGTCAGACCCACGAAAATAAGTAAATATTCCCACAATGGCAGTAATGTTTGTCCCATGATGGCCATGGGGTAGTCGAAGTCACCCAAGCCTTTTAATAGCGCAGGTAAGCCGATTGCAGCCATGCTACCTGCAACAAGGATCAATATGTAAAAACCAATTAAAGTGAGCAAGCGACTGCTGCCGGCAACGCCGACAGATAAAGGACGCGCGCTAATCAGCGTTTGGTGGCGGCGTCGTTCAACCCAGCTATCACAGGCTAGCAGCACGGCAGCCGCGCCGGTTAACCAGCTGAGATAAGGCAGGATGGTGACGAGATACGCCGCGCTAGTGGAAACCGTCGTGACGGCAGGTTTTTGCTGCTTTTTTAACGTGGTAAGCGCCAGAACGTCACCTTTAAGTTGGTGCAGCGGCGGCAGCGGCATGGTATTAAGCGCTTTATAATGCCGTTGCCGCATTTCAAGTTGAGCAGTGCGTAAACTAAGCAGCCCGTTACGGGTCGTATCGGGTTGATCAAGCTGGATGCCCAAGTCGATAACACCAGTCGCCGAATTTTGGTCATCTAGATTCGCCAATAGCGGCTTTTGGGTTTTGCTCAGTGTGTCCAAGTTATATTCCGCATAGTTAGCCACGGCGGCATTGGCAGTGGCCTCGGAAGTCTGTTGAATATCAAGGCGGTGCGTCCAGACTAATGCGAAGAATGCGATGATGAATGCCGCAAAGAACAACCCCAATAAGGCAATGTTTTTGCGTGAATGAATGATTTGGCGCCAATCAAAAGCTAATTGTGTCCCCATGGCCCGATCCCCTCATTTGATTTAATCCAGTTGCAACCAGAATACCACAATTTTATCAGACTCAAAGACTTCTGCGCTGGAAAACGCGTTATGAGCGTTAAGTCACGCAGTCAGCCGCATTGGTTCGAATCGCTTACGGCGGTATACAAAAAGCCTCGTAACTTTAGATCAAAATTACGAGACTTTTCCAGTTATCCTAGTGTTTTCAGATCAAGCTTATCTTGATGCCAAAGCACCCATTGGATCCCAAGGTGCAAGAACGGTTGGCTTGTCGTATTCGTTCTTGATGACATCCTGTAGTTCAGCTGGGAGATACTTCTTGGAAATAACAACTTGGTAGACGAATTGGTCAAACCACGCATCGCTGGCGACAAAGTAACCTTTTTCGCCGACTTTTTCGCCCCAAGAGTTTTCAACCTTCCACTTGGTTGGCTTGCCGTCTACAAGGTCAACGCCGGTCAAGACCATTGCGTGAGTCATCAAGCTTTCGCCATAGTCAAGGCGTTCAGCTTTGGTCATGGTGAAGTCGGTGTTGAACAGGTCATCTTTCTTGTAAATGTTGGTGTCCAAAATGCCAAGTTGACGATCGGAGCTTTGACCAACATCGGAACCGAACCAAACTGATTCGCCGGCCTTGAGTTGCTTGATTGCCAAGTCTTTGAAGGTATCAATGTCAAGATTCAAGTGGCGAACTTCACGACCACCTACGACATTGCCCAGCATTTCAACGGTGTAAAGGTGCTTGTACGGCTTGTCAGCGGTTGGGGCGTTGATGATACTTTGATAATCATCAAGATTCCAGCCAACGTACTTCTTAAAGAAGGTTTGCGGCGTCAGTTCGCGATCAATGTGATAATTCTTATCATCATCGCGGTACTCAAAGTCAAATTTGGTTGGCGGGTTGCCTAACGTGTATGCCAAGATGCGATAGTCTTCAGCCAGCATTTTTTGCTTGGCTGCTTCAATGTCGGCATCACTAGCTTTGTCAGCAACTAACTTGCGTAGGGTGACCGCATCTTTACGCAGTTTCAAGTTGAGCAAACCATTTAATTCGTTACTCTTGCTAGAACTGTAGGTTTCAGGCATCACTGACTTTGGCACGATGCCATACTTTTCGATTAAGGCTGACAGCATATCCCATTGGCCGCCATCTTGTTGCGGGGTAGCCAAAAGAAAGGCAACTTTACGGCTGTCGAGTGGTTGATCGGCGGTTTTTAAGACATTTTCATAAAAATAGTTGGACTTTTCAAACTTGTCCCAGAAGAAGGTGTAGTTTTGGGACAGTTCAAAATCCTTGATCTTAAACTGTGCCTGAATGCCATGACGCATAGTATTCAAGGCGGCGAACATCCAGCAACGACCGCTTTGCTTTTGGTTTGACACAGCACCGGTATCAAGTTCAATTGAGAACGTTGGTGTCATGGCAACTTTGCTATCGGTATTCTCGGCAGTTGCATTAATACCATTGTTCATGACCGCTTTTTGTAAGGCGTTGGCGCCAGGTGTGGCTTGAAGATCCTGTTTGAACTGATCCAAATCGCCTGAAGTAATTTCTGCAGACATTAAATAAACACTCCTTTTTATGTGCATAAGCTGAGTCACCATGCGGCTGGTAATGAAAATCATGGTCGTTCGAAAAGGCGGCGAAGATTTCGTCATAAGCCGGCACCGTTTTGTGACTCGCTTAGTTTAGCATATCAGTTAATCTTAATTTAGAAAATCCCATACAGGCAAGTTGATCGGCTCGGTTTGAAGAAGCGCTTGTTCCGCGTCAGTTAAAAGATCCTTGCGAACCACGACTTCATAAACGTACTGGTCAAACCAGTTGGCATCGGCCACAAAGTAACCATCATGGCCATTTTCCTTGCCCCATGAATTTTCGACTTTCCATTTGGTGACCGTGCCATCAACGACATCGGCGCCGGTTAGGGTCATGGCGTGGGACATTTCCGCTTCGGTGGTCACGATACGGTCGGTTTTGTTCACATGGAAATCGACACCAAACAAATCACTGTAATTGAACAATCCGCCTTTAAGCGTGCCGGATTTGCGATCCATGTCGGCTAGTACATCATTGCCAAACCAGACAGCTTCACCTGCTTGCAGTTGCGCTAATGCCAGCTGCTTCAAACGTTCCGGAGGGAGATTTAAAATTGTCAGCGGATGGCCTTCAACAACTGTGTTGGCTGAATTGATGGTATACAATTGCTGATACTTTTTGGTTGGTTCGGGATCACCGGCAATCACCACGTAATCGTCAAAATGCCATTTGACGTACTTTTTGAAGAATGACTGCGGGGTCAAGTTGGTATCGCGATGGTATTGCTTCTTGTCATCACGGTACTCGAAATCAAACGTTGTCGGCGGATTGCCAAAGGTGTAAGCCAAAATGCGATAAACAACACTGAGAAATTCGCGCTTTTGCTTGGCGATGGCTTCTTCGCTGGCGTTATCTTGCTTGAGGGTCCGCAACACCTTAGCATCCTTACGCAATTTCTCGTTCAACACACTGTTGAGTTCAGCGGTTTTGTCGCTGTTATAAGTTTCCGGCATGACCGACTTAGGCACCAAACCGTACTTTTCAATTAAGGCGGCCGATTGATCGTAGTGGCCACCATCTTCATCTGGACCGCTTAAGTAAGTGGCGACTTCTCGGTCATCCAGGGGTTTGTCCGCGGTTGCCAGAATATTTTCATAAAATAAATTGGCTTTTTCCAAGCGATCAAAGAAGGCATTGTAGTTTTGTGAGAATTCGAAATCCTTGATGCCAAATTCATCCGCAATCCCGTGGCGGACTGTATTCAATGTCGCAAAGAGCCAGCACCGGCCGCTTTTTTTCTGGTTGGCAACGCTGCCGGTGTCTAGGTCAATTGAAAAAACCGGCTTCATATCTTCGCCGTCCATGGTTTCACGGCTTGCGGCTTGTGGCCCGACATTTTGGACAGCTCGGCCAAGTGCACCCGATGCCGGATGCTGATCAAGCTGATCTTGAAAGGCTTTAATTTGATCAAATGTAATTTCTGACATAACATCCTCCTTTTTAAATTGCATTAAAGAAACCTTACCCCAATTTAATTTAGATTTAAAGATGAAACTGAGAAGCTTTTGGGTAAAAGTTAGTGTTTTGTTGAAAAGGGGAGCCGAGACGATAAAACCATAACGCGCTCGCCAGCCCAGAAGTCTGCGTGTAAGGACCTGAGGCGCAATGGTCGAAGCCCGACCATCACACCTCAGGCCACTTACACTCCGACTTCTAACCGGGCTGGCTCACGCTCATACCAAAAAAGCTGCCAAGGTTCGGCAGCTTCGAGAAGGATTTTTTCACTGATCTTTAACTGGTCGCAAAACGTCTGCATATTCCGGATGATTATGGAATGCATGCACGGCATAGGAACATAGCGGCTCGATGGTTTTGCCTTCTTTGCGCGCTGCTGCGACCACGGCTTCAATGAGCTGAGCGGCAATGCCTTGACCGCGAAGGCTTTCATCGACAAAGGTGTGATCCACTGCCCACGCTTTGCCGTCATCGATTGATTGGAAAGTGACTTCAGCCATCAGTCGGCCGTCCCAATCCGTATTAAAAATTCGTCCTGGTTCACGTTGAAATTCCATAGCAGCCTCCTTGGCAAATTGAATGATGGTCATCCTATTAAGAATCAAGGCGCGTAACTGGCACAGTTCGTCTGATGACCCATCCGTCGTTAACCCAATTCATGAATGACTTTTATAAGCCAAATTTATCAGGAAAACGGTATAATTACAAGAAGGGAAGCCCTTACACCGTGGCCTTCGATTGTCTCCGCGTGGTATGATACTTTGGACATGTTGGCGTGCTTTCTGGTGCACAAGCTGGTTTGCGCTTGTCATAACGCGTTCACCGGCGCAGAAGTCTGCGTGTAAGGACCACAGCCGCAATGGCCAAAGCCCGGCCATCACGTCTGTGGCCACTTACACTCCGACTTCTAAACGCGCCGGCTCGCGCTCACCATAACGCGTTCACCAGCCCAGAAACCTGCGTGTAAGGACCTTGGTCGCAATGGCCAAAGAGCGGCCATCACGCCCAAGGCCACTTACACTCCGACTTCTAAGCGCGCCGGGTCGCGCTCACCATAACGCGTTCACCAGCCCAGAAACCTGCGTGTAAGGACCTTGGTCGCAATGGCCCAAACCCGGCCATCACGCCCAAGGCCACTTACACTCCGGTTTCTAACCGGGCTGGTTCACGCTCACACTTTTTTTGGAGGCTATTTTCATGAAGACCCGCGGATTTGAAATTGTTTCAAAGTATCAAGATGACAACTTAACCTTGCCGACCCGCCAGACTAAGCAGGCGGCTGGGTATGATTTTTATGCGCGCGAAGATTTTCTGTTGCGGAGTATTTGGCGTTATGACTTCATTCGGCTTTTTCGGTTGATTAAAAATGAGCATCCGTTGACGAATAAGGACTTTGAACGGGCGAAGAAGATTTTAAAGCCTTACTTGGTTCCCACTGGCATTAAAGCCTATATGCAGCCTAATGAAGTGTTGATTTTGGCCAATCGTTCCAGCAGTCCGCTTAAGCATGGCCTGACGCTGCCCAACGGTATTGGGGTTATTGATGCCGACTACTATAACAATCCGGCAAATGAAGGCGAAATCTATATTCAGCTCCTGAATTTCTTCCCGCGGGATGTGATGATCAAAAAAGGTGATCGCATCGGTCAGGGGATTTTTATGCCATTTCTATTGGCAGACGGTGACCAAGGCGGCTTGGCGCAACGACAAAGCGGTTTTGGCTCAACCGACCACTAGCAGATATTGAAGGGATAATATGGCGAAAGCAAAAACACAATATGTATGTCAAAATTGCGGTTATATTTCGGCGACTTATTTAGGCCGTTGTCCAAACTGCGGCGGCTGGAATACGCTCGTTGAAGAAACTATCAGTTCAACTAAATCGGCGCCGCGGCAAACGCGCACCGGCAGCAAGGTTAAGCCCACACGCATGGATGAGGTCACGGTGACCAAAGAAACCCGGGTTAAAACAGGCTTGGCCGAGTTGAATCGCGTGCTTGGTGGCGGTGTGGTTCCGGGCTCGTTGGTTCTGATTGGCGGCGATCCCGGGATTGGCAAATCAACCTTGCTGCTGCAGGTGTCTGGCCAGCTAGCTAGCACAGGTGGTACGGTGTTGTACGTTTCAGGTGAAGAAAGCGCCAGCCAGATTAAAATGCGGGCAGGGCGGCTAGGGGTTGCCAACTCCGGCATGTATTTGTATCCCGAAACCGACATGCCAAGTATCGAAAACGTGATTGACCAGATGCAACCGGATTATGTGGTGATTGACTCGGTTCAAACCATGAATGTACCGGACATGAATTCGGCAGTCGGCTCGGTTGCTCAGATTCGGGAAGTCACCGCCGAATTGATGCGAATTGCCAAGTCAAAAGGTGTGACGATTTTTATCGTTGGTCACGTGACGAAGGAAGGCGCTATTGCCGGGCCCAAGATTCTTGAGCATATGGTGGACACCGTGCTTTATTTTGAAGGCGATATGCATCATACCTATCGCATCTTAAGGTCGGTCAAGAATCGGTTCGGCTCTACTAACGAAATTGGAATTTTTGAAATGCATCAAAATGGTTTACAGGAAGTCGCCAATCCCTCGGAAATCTTCCTGGAAGAACGGCTGGCTGGTGCAACCGGATCGGCGGTGGTGGTTTCGATGGAAGGCACTCGCCCGATTCTGGTTGAAATTCAGGCACTTATCAGCCCGACCATGTATGGCAATGCCAAACGTACGAGCAGCGGCTTGGATCACAACCGCGTCAGCCTGATTATGGCCGTGCTGGAAAAACGTGCCAATTTGATGTTGCAAAATCAGGACGCTTACTTGAAAGCAACAGGGGGCGTCAAGCTGGATGAACCGGCGATTGACTTGGCAATGGCAGTGGCAATTGCCTCGTCATACCGCGACAAGGAAATCCCGCCGACTGATTGTTTTGTCGGTGAAATTGGCTTAACCGGTGAAGTGCGGCGGGTGAATCGCATTGAAGACCGGGTGAAAGAGGCGGCTAAGTTAGGGTTTAAACGAATTTTTGTGCCGCGCAATAACCTGCAAGGCTGGCGTGCGCCTAAAGATATTCAGGTTATTGGCGTCACAAGCATTGCCGAAGCGCTGCATAAGGTTTTTAATTAAACTTAGAAAGGAGGTATATCATGAAGAAACGAATTATTTATTTGATCTTTGGTCTCATTGGGATCGGCGTCGGCATGGGCGCATTACCGTCACTTTGGGATCTTATTGGTTGGAGTGCCAATCACTTCTTAAATAACTTGCTCATTGACGGCTTAATCGGTGCCATTATCTTCTTGCTCTTGGCGAGTCTCAGTGTGAACTGGATTCTTAAGCGCTTGAAGGTACTGGAAAAAACGTTAAACACCAAATCGCCAAGCTATCTGCTGTTTGGCAGTTTGTCGACGATTATCGGGTTGATTCTGGCCGCCATTATTTCCATTCCGTTTTATGGCTTCATCGCGCCGCTGAATATCTTCCTACCACTCATCATCATGCTATTATTCGGTTACTTGGGTTTTCGGGTGGGTACGACACGCAGCGAAGAATGGCGTCGGCTTCTGAGCTTTCGCAACCGGCGGAATACGGAAACGGAAAATGATCAGGTGCTCGAGCGCAAAGTTGGCGATCATTTTCGCAAATACAAATTGCTAGACACCAGTGTGATTATCGATGGCCGGGTTCAAGCCATTGCCAAAACCGGCTTCATCGAAGGAACCATGTTAGTGCCGAATTTTGTCTTGCATGAACTGCAACTGATCTCGGACTCGGCTGACTCAATGAAAAGAATGCGCGGCCGCCGCGGCTTAGACATTCTAAATGCCATGCAAAAAGACAAGGACATTCATATTGAGATGTACGAAGGCGATTTTGACGATATGACCGAAGTCGACAGCAAGCTGCTTAAACTGGCAAAACTACTGGATGGGATTGTCATGACCAATGACTTTAATCTCAACAAAGTCGCCCAATTTCAAAATGTCCCGGTGCTCAACATCAACGCCTTGGCAAACGCACTCAAACCAGACGTCATCCCCGGCGAAAACATGACCGTGACCGTGATTAAATCCGGCTCCGAACGACAGCAAGGTGTAGCCTATCTAGACGACGGCACCATGGTCGTGGTGGAAGACGGTAAATTCTACATGAACAAACCGCTGGAAGTAATTGTCACCAGTGCTTTACAAACAGCGGCAGGGCGCATGATCTTTGCCAAGCCGGCTCATCAGCAAAAGGCTATTCGCGACAAGGAAAGGTAATTGGATTAAGAAAAAATAAAAGGGCAGTTTCGGTATTTCTCTAGAAAGCGCGGGAATACCGGAACTGTCCTTTTTTGTTGGCTTATATTGATTAAGTATGGTCACTTACAGGTTCGTGAAATTGAAATTCTGCTTTCCAGCGACGCCCGAATGCGGGACTGATTTTGAAAATTACTTTTACGAGCTCTGATAATTCAGCGGCCGTTTCGGTACTGTTGGTGAGCTTGTATTGGCACAAGCGGCGTAACAAGCGCAAATGCAGTCGAATCGAAAATAAACTGTCGGGAATCTGCTGTTCTTTTAGCCTATCCAATGTTTGAATTGCCGGCGAGTATGCTTGGCGATAGTAGAGTGCAACAGCGGTATTGTAGAAAGATTGAAAGAACAAATCCATGTAGTCACCGCGTTGCCGAAATGAAAAGTGAATCGTTAAGAACTTATTGTATAGTTTTTCAAAGTCCGCTGGCTGTAAGAAAGGCACACAATCGCTATATAAAACATATTCAAGGGTATACCAGATGTTTCTTTCAAAAAGATAGTCACTGACGAATTTGGAGTCCTCTGGCGAAAGCAAACTGTGTCTATCTTCGGTATCCATGATGATGCACGAAACGATAATTTCCCTAAGCTTATAGAGCTTTTTGTGGGTACTTTTGAACTGTTTGGTGAATTGTGAACGAAACTGCTTCAAACCATCAACATCTTGTTCCAACCCCAACTGTCGCAAAACTTGTGCGAATCTTCTCTGAGACAGAATTACGGGGTTGGTATCAGAAGCCTGTGATTGATCCAATTTAAAAAACGAAATTCAAATTAATTATCAGAACAACGGTATCAAAAAGCAGTGTCAACCGTCTAGAAGCATGAATAAACGCTGAATACCATATCAGTGTGGATTCAAAAAGAAAATTGGAACTCCGATATTTTATTGATAAAGTTTATGAAACGCTGACGTAGCGGCTTTATTGGCATGCTAAGGTGTAGCTGATAACTCTTTAAAAACTAATTAATGCTACAATACAAGTGAATGTATGAGCAGTTATTTTTGTTGTTTTCAGTTGAAAAGTTTTCGACTGGATCACGAAAGAGGGGCAAGACCATTGCGTTTATTTGGAGAAGAGAAGACTCGTTATAGGTTATATAAATCAGGAAAGCTATGGCTGGTAGCTTTAATTGGTGTCTTTGCGTTGGCTATCGGTCATCAACCTAGTCACGTTAAGGCGAGCTCGGTGGCGACTAGGACAGCCACATTGGCCGTGCAACCGGCAACGCTTGGGCAAGAATTGAATTTAAATAATCAGCAAACAATAAACGCTGATTCGCCGACGAGCAGCAATGAAGTTGTGGTGAAGTGTGTTGATGATGCTGGGAACACGCTTGTTAAAGACACTGTTCTTCAAGGTGAAGTTGGGAAACCGTACACAATTAAACCAGCGACGATTGCCAATTATCAATATGCAAAGTTGGCTAATGGCAGTGCGCCAATTAACGGGACCTTTAGCAAGGGTACTTTGACAGTTACCTTGGTTTATACCAAAGTTCCTGTAACTCAAAGAACGGTGAATGTGAAGTATGTTGATGAACATGGCAATGAAATCGCGCCTGCCACAACCCTGACAGGGACAGTCGGTGGTTCGTATACTGCCGTGCCAGCAAATGTCAAAAATTATGAATATGCGCATCTGGCTGCAAACAGTGCGCCTGAAAAAGGCAGCTTTACTGCTAATCCGCAGACGGTGACTTTTGTTTATACAGAGAAACCGGCAGCGCAAGGAAGCGTGACGGAAAGATTTGTGGATGAGGCTGGCAAGCGCATTGCCCCTGATAAGACGCTGACGGGTCAAGTTGGTGATTTATATGAAGCCCGGCCCATTGAGATTAGCGACTATGCCTTTTCCCGTGTGGCCCAAGGCAGTGCGCCGGCTGGTAATACCTTTATCAACGGCAATGTGATCGTTACCTTTGTTTACAAGCAAGTGCCAGCCACACAAGGATCGGTCACGGTTCGTTATGTTGACGAAAATGGTAACGAATTAGCCCCTAACAGAGTGTTGGCAGGTCAGAGTGGATCGGCTTATACGACCGGTCCGATCACGATTAACGGTTACCGGTATGTGCGCCTGGCAGCTGATAGTGCTGCAGCATCAGGAACTTTTCCTAAAGATACCGGATTGGTTGTCAGCTTTGTCTATACGAAACCGGCTATTCCAGTTACGCCAACAACGCCGGAAACATCAACGGTACCATCAACCAGCAGCCAGTCTGCCACAACTGAAGTCATAACGCCAAGTGCTCAGCGGCGGCTGCCTAATACCAACGAAAAGCACGAGTACGGTATTGCAGCAGTGGGGTTAGCGTTGTTATCACTTATGGGCCTTGGTTCGACACTGCTGTTTCGTAAGGCGAAGCGCCAGTAGTGGATGAAAGTAAATCTAAATCAGCTACATGAAGATTAAGCAAAATCGGTTCTCGGTATTTGGGACCGATTTTTTTGGTGGCGAAAAGGCTGACAATTGAAATGAGAAAACGACTTTACATATTCTAAAATTCGGCTATGAGAATATTAGCCTGGTTAACAAGCAAAAAGAAACAACTGGTTAGGATTCATAATTGATTGGCAAACGTAAAAAGAACACGATCACAAAAATTGCTGCCTCAGTTACTAAGCAAAAGATTAAGTTGCAAAATTAAAGAAATATTTGATAATGGCATTAGTGTTAAGCAAATCGTTGACGAATCACATGAAGACAGGTACAAACAAATTATCCTGACAAGCTAGTTCTGTTTCGGTAAATAGTTGTCTATGCAGCGAGAATGGCAGGACGATGTAACAATGCTATGTTTTTTCCGGACAGAATCCGGACTTTTTGCAGAACCAGTCGAAACACGTCAAACGCGAAACAGAGGTACGCCTATGCCACCCATCATTAAACATGTTCTGAAAAAACGGACGGCTCCCTTCATCGCATTAATTTTACTGGCAGTGACCGGGACCAGTTTAATCACTGGCGGGACTTATTTAGAAGGTAAACTGTTAGATAGCCTTGTGTACAGTCACGATCGTACCTTATTTGTCACCTTGCTGCTAATCATTCTAGGAATCGGGCTGTCGCGGCTGATCGTTTCCTATTTTCAGAATCGTATTCAGATCCTGACGCGACGGCGAACAATCCTGGCGATGAATCGCAGTATTTTGGCGTGCTTGTTTACTAAGAAGACCCTCGCAATCCTGACCTGGAGTCCGACTACCTTGAGTTCCCGCATAAACGATGACGTCAACGAAATTGTCGGCTTCTTTGCGGATACCGTGGTGCGGCTCATCGGCATTATCGTGTCAACATTGACTATTGCCCTTTATGTGATGAAAGCAGATGCTAAAATTTTTGGCATGATGGCAATCTTTGTCCCGATTTATTTTGTGATTTACGTTGTCTTCCACCAGAAAATCTACGCGATCAGCTTGCGAGTTAAGAACAAGCAAAACGAATACTTCACGGCGCGCAATGATTTTATCGGCCGTTATATTGAAATTAAAGGTGCTGGCAGTTTTCAGAACGAAGCAAAGCGCTTGAATCGGGTTGAAGCAGGGCTATTCCAGACTTATATCAGAGATTTCTGGATTCGGTTTACGATGTCTGCTTCGCAAATCAGTATTCAGTTGATCTTTCAAACCTGTTTCTTCTTAGTCGGCGGATTTGCAGTGCTCAATGGACAGATTACCATTGGCTTTTTCTCGATTATTTTGCAATATTTCAGTCAATTGTTAAATTCGGTTGACCAGCTGCTGACGGTAGCAATGGGCACGGAAGCATACCGGGCTTCGCTTGCACGCATGCGACAAATTCTAAGCATTGCGCCTGATGAAAAAGGGACCGGACAAGTGAACGAGATTCACACTATTGAGGTCAAAGGATTCAATGTCAGAAGGTTTTCCCAGCAGCCAAGTAACGATGAGATGTTTTATGCCAAGAACATGAATGTTTCATTTCGAACGCCCGGACTTTATGTTATTTCCGGCGACAATGGGATTGGAAAAACGACTTTTGTTCGAACCATTACCGGAATTTACCAACCTGAAATGACGGGCGATGTGCTGATAAATGGGCTTAATGCGGCACAAGTCGATTTGGCAAAAGTGCGGCGCGAGCAAATTGGGTTTTTATTTCAAGATGTACCTAGCCCGCATCTGACAGTTGGCGAATACTTAGCCGATGACTGTCGCAATGTGGCGGCATTTTTAAATGAAGAACCGAAGCATTTTGCTCAAGTGTTCCATTCGCCTAATTTCAACATATTCAATTTACTAGATAAAAAAGTCGATATTCTTTCAAGCGGCGAGTTGCAACTGGTTCGACTTCTAAAGGCCTTGAGCAAGGAACATGCCACGACCTATGTTTTAGATGAACCTACCGCCAATATTTATCCGGAAATCAAAGCGGATGTGATTCACTTGCTGCAGGAGCTGGCAAAAACGCGGTTGGTGATTGCGATTACGCATGATGATCAACTCGCACAAATTGGTACGCCGATTTCAATGCGGTAAAAAAGGCGTCTTTTAAGGTACTTATAATAAAAAAAGTCGAGCGGCGGTAATTTAGCCAAAATTCGTTGACCTTTTTTCACACAAGTGTTATACATGGTGTAGAACAAGTGTAACGGAAAGAAGGCGGGTTTGTGCGTTTGACGATTGATTTGGCTTCTAAAGTACCGCTTTATCAACAAATTCGCGATGCTATTGTGAATGGTATCGCGACTGGCACGCTCGCAAATGGAACCGTGTTGCCTTCTATTCGCGCACTGGGAAATGAGCTGGGTGTCAACTTGCACACAGTGAACAAAGCCTATCAAGCGTTGCAACAAGAAGGTTTCGTAGTCATACAACGAGGACGCGGTGCGGTGGTCCAATCACGCGGCGCCCCTGAACAAGCTGTCGAGAACGTTTTACGGCCAGCACTTGAAAAAGTCGTTGCCGAAGCGGTGGCGCGGAACCTTGACCGAAGCACGGTGCATAAAATGATTGATCAGCTGTACGACCAACTAACGGGGAGTGAAGGTAGATGAAAGCAGAAATTTTGATCCTTGTCATAACCTGGCTTGTGCTTGTTGCCATTCAGGCGATGCTGCCGTGGCTGTCGCGCCGCAATGTTCTCTTTGGCGTTGTTTATGCACGCACATCAATTTGGCAACGTCCTGAAGCAGTGACGTTGCGACGGCGTTATCTAGTTGCTTCGTTGTTAGGCGCAGTGGTGATTGCTGTTTTGGCAGGCGGGGCCGTGGCTATTTGGGCATTGTCGTCAGTGACCCTTGCCTGGATTCAAATTGCCGCTACTTTAGCAACAGTGAGCCTTAATGGTGTATTAATCATCGATGGTCACCGGAAAAGTAAACAATTGATGCAGCAACTACATGCAGATCAGGCGTTGACTAACCATCAAGTGACAATTGACTTGGCAAACCTAAAGCCGCAAACACTGGTCCCGGCCGCAGCGGGTCTGGTTCTGTTGCCACAATGCTTGCTGGCTATTTTTCTGGGTTTCCGCCAGCCTTCCGCAGATACCATCGTGCTCTTAATGGCGTTGGGCATCGAAACGCTGATCTTATTAACCGCTTTTTATTTGACCCGTCGAGCACGTGGTACGGTTCGTGGTAATCCGGATGCCGAACCGCGATCCGGGCGCGTGCGTAACGCTATTTTGTACTATCTGCTTTTAATTGGCTTCCTCTCACAAAGCTTGCTGGTCTTACAGCTGATGTTACCGGCAATGTCTAGCGATTGGCAGTGGCTTAACGTGATTCTCACCGCAACCCTGACGCTGGTCTCGGTTATGTTACTGCCCATGGCTTATATTGCTGGCACGCGTAAACTGGATGCAAAAGGCAAGGTGCTGAACGACAATCAGCATTGGATTGGTGGTATTTTTTACTACAATCCCGGCGACCCAGCCATTTTTGTCGAGAAGCGCATCGGCATTGGGTTTACGTTGAATATGGCTCGGCCGATCAGTTGGGTTTTAATGGGACTAACGCTGGTATTGATCCTTGGTATTGTGCTCTTAGCATTCTGGTTTGATTGAGAGGTAAAAGCGAATGGAAAAAGTTGTGAATAATCAAATGGTCAGCCAATCAGCCGTGACCATGATGTTGATTCAAATGCTCATCTGCTTAGCGTTGCCGATTGGGCTGGCAGTTTGGGTTATTAAGCGGCGAAGTCATCCCCAAAAAGGGGCGACTAAAATCTTCTTCATCGGGATGGGAATCTTCTTCTTATTTGCCGGTGTACTAGAAGGCCCGTTTCGCGGAATTGCCCGGCAGTTTCAGCACACACCTTGGGCTTATGCACTTTATGGCGCGCTTTTGGCCGGTGTCTTTGAAGAAGTTGGCCGGTTTTTGGGCTTCAAGTTTATCCAAAAGCGTATTCCCGCTAAAATTAACGATCCTGAGACGCCATTCCTGTATGGCTTGGGACATGGCGGCTTGGAGATGATTTTGATTGGCAGCGTGACAGTACTTAGTAATTATGCGTTTGCGTTCATAATAAATAGCGGGGAGATTGAAAAGGTGATCAATCAAACACCTGCTAGCTCGAGGTCGGCAATCACCGCGGTAGTGAAGCAGCTAACGGGTATGAGTGCGTGGACAGTTTCGCTGTCGTTGCTGGAACGGATCATGGCATTAGCCGTACAGATTGCCCTTTCCGTTGTGGTTTGGTTGCTTATCGTTAAACGGAAGCAATGGTTCTGGTTATTGGTACCGATCGGGTTACATGCTTTCATCGACTTTCCTGCGGCACTGGCGCAAGTAGGAGCACTCAGTTTGACGGTTGAAGAATTCATTTTAGTTGGGCAATCCGTGCTAATTGTGGTACTTGTTTACTGGCTATGGCAACGGACGATGCGCAACCGACAAGTTAGTGACTAAAGTCAAGCGGTGGGTTAGTGAGCGTTTTAATTGGCTTCAATTTGATAAGCTGACGTCTAATAAGGAACGGTCTGGTCGTTCTTGACGATTTGTCGACATCCAAGGTATAATAATGGCGTTGAAAAGAGGCCATCAGGCGGCATCCCGATGACCTCGACGCGGTTCAGATGACTGTGGGTAAAAGCTAGCCTTTACGGTTAGCTTTTTTGATTATCGCGTAAGCTTTGGCCATTCTGGTAACCAGTATGGCAAGCGCGACGATAATCGACGCCACGTCCAATGCGGCGAACCCCTTTCGTCTCCTGATTTTGGCATGGCTATCACCTCCGCGTTCAAAGAATGTTGAGGGGTGTGTGCCATCCAATCCGCTAAACAAAGAACAAGGGTAATTACTCCTTTTTCTGAGCCTGATAACAGTCTAAAGATTTTCGCGTTGGCGGTCAACGAATTAGCAAATTAAGTAAGTGTCAATTGCACTCGGACCCATCCATCGTTTGCCCTTCTGTGGTACACTAGCAGTGCATGTTTACAGAAAATGGAGGCTAAGACATTGGCAGATCGACCAATTCGGGTGCGTTATGCACCAAGTCCGACTGGGCATTTGCATATTGGCAATGCACGGACGGCGCTGTTCAATTATTTATTCGCACGGCACAACAAAGGGACGTTGGTGCTGCGGATTGAAGACACCGATACGAAACGCAACGTTGCAGACGGTGAAAAGAGTCAGATGGACAACCTTCACTGGCTTGGTATTGATTGGGATGAAGGCCCTGATAAAGGTGGCGACTTTGGCCCATACCGTCAGTCTGAACGTAAAGACATTTATGACAAGTTGATCAAGCAGCTTGTGGATAAGGGTTTTGCTTACGAATCATATCGGACCGAAGAGGAACTGAAAGCCGATCGCGAAGCCCAAAAGGCCCGTCACGAAATGCCACATTACGAGTACGAATATGAAGGCATGAGTGAAGCAGAAAAAGCGGATGCAATTGCTGCAGCCAAGGCCAAGGGATTACAGCCAGTCATTCGGTTCCACATTCCGACTGATAAAACTTATGAGTGGAATGACATTGTTAAGGGCAAAATTTCAATTGATGCCAACACGCTTGGCGGCGATTTTGTCATTCAAAAACGTGATGGCATGCCGACGTATAACTTTGCGGTGGTTGTCGATGACCATTTGATGGAAATTAGTCATGTGCTACGTGGGGATGACCACATTGCCAACACGCCAAAGCAGTTAGCGATTTATGACGCGTTCGGCTGGGAACCACCGATCTTCGGCCACATGACTTTGATTATCAATGGCGCAACCGGTAAGAAGTTGTCCAAACGCGATGAAACGGTTTTGCAATTCATCGAACAATATCGTGAATTGGGCTACCTGCCAGACGCAATGTTCAACTTTATCACCCTGTTAGGATGGTCTCCGGTTGGCGAAGACGAAATCTTTACCAAGAAGGAATTCATCAAGCAGTTTGATCCTAAGCGTTTGTCCAAGAGTCCGGCACGGTTTGATCAAAAGAAACTGGAATGGGTCAATAACCAGTACATCAAGGCTAAGCAAAAGACCAATCCAAATGAGTTAATGAGCCTGTCATTGGCTAACCTAATTGAAGATGGCAAGATTCAAAGCGATCCGGATCCCAAGACGATTGAATGGGCCCGGCAGCTGATCAGCCTTTACACTGATCAAATGAGTTATACGGCTCAGATTAGTAAATTGGCGGATATTTTCTTTGATAAGGCCACTGATTTGACTGATGATGAGCGCAAGGAACTGGCGGATGATAACGCGAAGCCAGTGATCGAAGCTTTTGCCAAAAAGATTCGAGCACTCGATACGTTTGATGCTTATTCCATTGGGCACATCGTTAACGAGGTCAAGCAGGAGACGCAAGTTAAGGGACGCAAGCTTTACATGCCAATCCGAATTGCCGCAACATTACGGATGCATGGTCCACAACTAGCGGAAACTATCGAATTAATGGGACGCGATCAAGTCTTGAAGAATGTTGAGATTGTTACGTCGCAACTTTAAGCAAATTTAAAAACCCGCGCGCATACGTTTGCCGCGGGTTTTTGTGTGTGAGCGCGAGCCGGCGCGTTATAGAAAAAACATTTTTTCACCCGTTACTTGGACGCTAAATCCAACTCTTGACGACTCAGCACAACGTTAATCGGTGATTTTCCGACGTTTATTTGTGAAAACCCACAAATGCATCTCGATAGGGTAAAATGAAAGTTGTTGGTAAGGGTAAGCGGTAACATCATCTGAGGTGAAGCGAAAATGAAACGTAAACGAAGTATGTCCAAAGTCGGCTATTTTTTGGCGGGCATTGTGACAGGGTTGGTTACGGCAGGGCTTTTTCGTCTGTTAAGTGGGTGGCTCTTTTCGTGATGAACGGAAAGGTGATGGATATTGCGGCATGATCTAGCTGTGCGAACGAGGCGGACTTGATCGGGTGCGTTTCGAACAAGCTAGGTGATGTTGGTTTTTGGGGTAGGTTTCAGATGACAGGCAGGGGGGACAGCGTCGGATTCGGCAGCTGAAGCCCGGCCTGTTTTTTATAAGGTTAGGGTTGATGGCATGGCGAAGGGTTATCGCGTGCGTTTTCAGCAGTTAACCGAGTATTATTTTATTTATAGTCTAATGATGCGATAGGAGTGAATGTTGATGTTGTCTTCCCGCCAGCCCCCATCCCCGAAAAATTCGGTTACCACTTCCTCAAAATATCCTGCCTTTGCGTTGCGCTATATTCCCGGTTCTGCCGCGGCCGGTTGTTTTGCTGGAAAGGCTGGGCTAATGCTAACCGGTCAACAGATGCTGAAATTAATGATGCCGACTTTTTATTATATTCTGCCGCGCTTTAGCCGGTTTGACGGATTTGATCGTCATTTTGGCTTGCTGGGGCAGCCTGAAGTCGCGGTTTTGACCGGTTTTGATACTCACGGTCGGCATGTGGTGCGCGTTGCTTATCCGCAAATGGCGGCACCCTTGCAAATAGCGCCCGGGGAAGTTTTCAATGCATTGCGGTTTCGGCATGAGCCAGATTCCTGCGCCGACACGGATGTCTTGACCATTTGTGTGGCCTCGCAAACGAAAGTGACCGGTCTTGGCTATCCGCGGCGGCCATTGCAGACGAAAAGAATGGCCCGAGATTTAACGTGGTTGGGAGAAGCGGTGATTACCGTCCATCCTAAACTGTCGTATCGCGATCTTGATGATACCAATCGCTTGGCCTAATCAAACCCAGATCGACCGCTAAGACTAAATCATGACCATCTTTTGTGAATTGGGCCATAATAAAAGTGAACGATTCATATCAGCAAAATTTGACGATAGACGGTCAGGACAGGGGGTCTGGATCATGGCAATTTTTACAGCTTACGATCATGCAGAGATTTTAACCGCATTGCAGGATGCCGCGCCGCATGCGGAGATTCACACAGATGATAAAGTTGCCCGCGAACATAGCGCTAATGGCAATGCCCAACAGGAGATAGCTGGGCATATTTTGGCCTACATTGCAGTGGGGGACGTGCCTGATATTCAAGGCGTTTTAAAGGTGGCGCGGCAATATCACATTCCGGTCGTGCCTCAAGGAGCTGATACCAGCACGGTGATTGGTGCTGACGGACTGGACGGGAGCATCATTTTGTCCACAGCGCGAATGAAGCGGATCAAAGAGATCAGTAAAGGCGACTTATTGGCCGTTGTGGAACCTGGCGTGATCAATGGCGATCTGGATCAAGCCGCCCGAAAACAAGGCCTATTTTATGCGCCTGACCCGGGTTCCAAGCCGATTTCAAGCATTGGCGGGAATGTTGCAACGAATGCAGGTGGCATGAGCACGGTGAAATATGGCGCTACCACTGACAACGTGCTAGGACTAAAAGTGGTGCTTGCAGATGGGCGTGAAATCAAGCTTGGCGGGCGTACTTATAAACATGCCTTCAGTTATGATTTAACCCATCTCTTTGTCGGATCTGAAGGAACGCTGGGGATCATCACGGAAATTACCGTCAAGTTAAATCCGATTCCGGTTGGCACTCCGGTTGTCGGCGTGGCGTATTTTGACAATATGACCGCTTTAGCAAAAGGGGTTGAGGATTTTGTCCGGTATTTATCCGGTGACACTGGAGGCACTGGATGGTTTAACAGTGGCGGCACTGGATCGTTATGAAGGCACGCATTATGCAGAAGGCGCCGAAGCCATGCTCATTTTCCGCTTGGATACCGGTGGCGAGGCGAGCTTGAAAATTGCCGAGAAAATATTAACCGCTGACCATGCTAAAAACATTCAGGTGACCAGTGATCCCGCTGAATCAGCCGCGATTATCAAACTGCGCCAGGACATGTTGCCTGCTGTGTTTGCAAACGGTCAACACATCATGGAAGACATGGCTGTGCCACTTTCCAAGCTTCCGGAAATGATGGATTATATTGCGGCAGTTGCCAAAGAGTTAAACGTTGAAATTTACACCGCCGGACACGCAGGCGATGGCAATGTTCACCCAACCGTCATTTGGCCAGCCGATCAAGTTGAACCGCCAAAAGAAGCGCTGCAGGCAATTCGCATGATGTTTCGCAAAGCTCTTGCACTAGGCGGAACAATTTCCGGCGAACATGCTGTGGGGATGAGCAAGAATCAATGGAACAACGAAGAACTCGGCTTTGCTGTTGATGAGTTACAACATCGAATCAAAGACTTGTTCGACCCGTTAAACATTTTGAATCTAAAGCGGAAGATTGATTAAAAGCAAAGGGCTTAAGACAGGTCTTGATGAACTTTTTTGAAGATTTAGGGCTTGATGGTTTATGAGTCAGTTTTGATAGCTTTTTCTATTACCACATCATCGTGGTGGGGAGATTAATGCCAAGATCGCATCATTTTAAGTCCGATTTAGTCGAAAACTGCCAAGCAACCTCGGCGCATCAGCTGGTTAAGGAAACTTTTAGCTGTTAAGGTTCACTTTTACAGCACTAAAAAATGAAAGTGCAAAAGCAACGCAAACCCATGCTACTCATGAGTTTGCGTTGCTTTTATGTTTCGAGAAAGTTCTTGGTGACTGCAATATATTTTTTCAAGACTTCTTATATTTGGTTCGTTTTGATGCATCAGAAGCCAGAGTGAATATAACGTTTATACTTCCAATGACTACCATTAACCACAAGTAACGATTGTGGGAAACTACCGGGTAGAAAAGTGGTAGTCCAACCGCCAGAATAAGGTACCTGATGCTTCCACCAATATTTGAGTCGGAATATTTTTCTGGTAGATGCTGACGTAAAAGTCCTCGATCAAGGATGTTAACAACGAGTTGTAGGCATATAAAAATTAGCCAGTACTGATCAGTATATCCCGGCAATAAAAAACATAACATTACAATCAGTGATACAACATTAACACCCCACAGAAGTTTTTGTAAAAAGTAGGCATTAATCATTAGTGGTACATCACCCTTCACTCATTTTGATACGTGGGCATTCAGCCATTCTATCGCATTTGAAACGCTATAGCCGTTACTGATAGACCAACTTGAAGCTGATTGAAGCTTAACATATTGTCAACTAACAATTGCGGGAGTACTTTGAAACATATTTTCCTTCCTTATTTGTTGATATTAACAGGATCTGGAAATGGACTCAGACTAATTGCTTAAATTAAAATTTTTCATGTACAACAAAGAACATTTGATTATAATAAAATTAAAATTCATCTCATCAACAGGAAGTGAGAAAATTGGAGCGATATAGTTTAGGCCAACTCTTTAAAGAAATTCGTACTGATCGGGGACTCCGTATTTCCGATATAGCTAGGCCCCTAAACATAAGTACGGTTTCTAAGTTTGAAAACGGTCGAACAGAGATTTCTGCGGAGAATCTTTTTACGCTTTTGCACAATGTGTGTGTTGAGCCAGCGGAATTCTTTGAACTCTTTGAGAAAAAGAATCAGTTTAAAACTTCTGATGTTGATTTATCGCAACAGGATTTTAACCAGAAGTTATTGCAGTTATCTTTGCAAAAAAATATTGGCCAACTATATCAACTGAAGCAAGAACTGATTCAAGAATTCTCAAAGACGCATAACATACTTTTTAAGTTACGTTCTATTATGGTTACTGCGGTCAAGCTCGATATTGAAGATGGCGCAGAATGTTTTTCTAAACAAGACTCAGAAACTGTTATGAATTACTTGATGAAACGAACTTCTTGGTATTCATTGGAATATATTTTGTACATAGACTGCATTCCTTTTCTAGAGTCTAAATACTTTGAAAAGCTATTTGAAAAGCTGCTGACCATTCATTTCGCTTTAAAGCAAAAAAATGGTCAGCAGGATCTTTTTTTTCAGGCACTATATAATACGGCTGCAATGTTTTACTATCAAAGCGACTATGAAAGAGCCTTGATAACATTAACGCAACTACAAATGCACGGACTACCGGATGATCACTTTTACATTCGGATACAAGCTGAGCTTTTGCGAAGGCGATGCCAGGTTAAGCTTAAGAATTGTAACAGCGATCAGGACGAATTGGAGCAACTTATACATGTTCTGACTATCATAAGCCCCGCCTTTGGTAAAAAATGGGAGGAAGAATTTTCTCATCGGTGAGAATCTTGGCATTTACAGATAATTTGAAGGTTTCCTTTTTGAAAGGCGGAAGAATTATTACCGCCAACCGCGTCACGTTCCTTTATAAACGCTGCTGTTTCCTGTAAAATGCAGGTAAGACGCTACAGGAAGGAAATGAGCCGATGTTAACGCTATATAATACGATGTCGCGACAAAAAGAGCCGTTTAAACCCTTGCATCCCGGAGAAATCCGAATGTATGTCTGCGGCCCGACTGTCTATAATTACATCCACATCGGTAACGCGCGCAGTGCCATTGCGTTTGATACAATCCGCCGTTATTTTGAATATCGCGGATTTAAGGTCACCTATGTTTCGAATTTCACTGATGTCGATGATAAAATTATCACCGCTGCACACAAAACCGGGGAAGCTCCCCTTGATCTGGCGCAACGTTTTATTGATGCGTTCATGGAGGATACCACTGCGCTTGGCATCGAACCGGCGACGGCGCATCCGCGTGCCAGTCAGATGATTCCGGACATTGTCGATTTCGTCCAGGATTTAATTGCAAAAGGCTATGCATATGCGGTTGATGGGGATGTTTATTATCGCGCCCGTAAATTCAAACATTACGGCGAGTTATCCCATCAAAATGTTGATGAACTCGAAGAAGGTGCCAGTCAGCATATCACACAGGAAGAGCTGGACAAGAAAGAAGATCCAATCGATTTTGCCTTGTGGAAAGCTGCTAAACCCGGTGAAATCAGTTGGGACTCACCATGGGGTAAAGGGCGGCCAGGTTGGCACATCGAATGCTCGGTTATGAGTACCCAACTGCTTGGGGATACGTTTGATATTCACGGCGGCGGTCAGGATCTGGAATTTCCGCACCACGAAAACGAAATTGCCCAAAGTGAAGCCAAAACCGGCAAGCAGTTTGTGCGTTACTGGATGCACAACGGGTTTGTGACCATTGGCGAAGATGACCAGAAAATGAGCAAGTCGCTGGGTAATTTTATTACGGTCCACGACATTCTCAAAACGGTCGATCCCCAGGTTTTGCGTTTCTTCATGGCAGGGACGCAATATCGGATGCCGATTCGGTATTCAGAGGCGAATTTAAAGAATGCTGCTAATAGCTTAAATCGTTTGAAAATTGCCCGGGAAAACTTGGTCTATCGCCGTGCCAATGCTGTTGCCGGCGTTGATGCACAGATCACTGCTGAGCTTAAAACCTTAAAAGACCGTTTCATTGCTGCAATGGACGATGATGTGAACGTGCAAAATGGCCTGACTGTGCTATTTGATCTTGCCAAATTGTTGAATGAATATGCCAATGAAGATACCGTCAAACAGGAAAGTGTCAATGATCTCCTGAATCAGTATGATGCTTGGCTGCAGATTTTCGGGGTTGTTTTCACCGACCCGACCAATCTGGATGCGAATATTGACGCCTTGGTGAAGGCTCGGGATGTGGCGCGCGCGGCGAAAGATTTTGCCAAGAGCGATGAGATTCGCGATCAGCTGGCAGCACAAGGGATTATTTTGGAAGACACTCCTCAAGGGACACGGTGGCGTAGAAAATGACATTTGATCCAAAACAATTGAACGGGATTGCACTGGCCTATCTAGGCGATGCAGTTTATGAAGTCTATATTCGGGAACACTTACTCAAACGCGGACTGGTGCGCCCGGCAGCCTTGCAACGCGCAGCCAAGGATTTTGTTTCCGCCAAGGCACAAGCGGCGTTGATTGCCGGGATGCAGACGGCGGATTTGTTAAGTGCCGAAGAGACAGAAGTTTTCAAGCATGGGCGCAATGCCAAAAGTTACACCCATGCCAAACATACGGATGTGGTCACGTATCGCATCTCGACAGGATTTGAAGCACTGTTTGGTTACTTGCATCTTGAAGGCCGCGATGATCGCGTTGCCGAGCTAGCCGCATGGTGTATCCAATACGTTGAAGAAGGGAAGACGGGTCATGGCAAAACAGCCGCAAGCACCAAATAATGAACATGAGCCAGATGAATTCGTCTTCGGCCGCCATGCAGTTGAAGCCGCGCTCAAGGCCGGAACCGCAGCCACCATTAACAAGCTGTTTGTCCAGACCGATCTAAAAAGCGAACCGATTCAGCATCTTGTCGGCATGGCGCAAAAGAAGAAGATCTTAGTCGCCACGGCTCCAAAGCAAAAACTTGATCTCATGAGTGACCACGGCAATCATCAAGGGGTTCTCTTGGCGATGACGCCATATGCTTACGCAACATTGGACGATCTGTTTAAGCACGCGGCAGATAAAGGGGAAGATCCGTTCTTCTTATTGCTGGATAACTTGGAAGATCCGCACAATCTCGGCTCGATTTTGCGAACGGCTGATGCGAGCGGGGTGCATGGCATTATTATCCCAAAGCATCGGGCAGTCGGTTTGACCAGTGCCGTGGCCAAAGTCAGCACTGGGGCGATCGAATATGTGCCGGTTGCGCGGGTCACGAACCTAGCGCAAACCATCAAAATCTTGAAAGATCGCGGCATGTGGATTTTTGGCACCGCCATGGATGGGCAGGATTATCGCCAGTGGGACGCAAAAGGCAGCACGGCGTTAGTCATCGGCAATGAAGGCAAAGGCATTTCGCCGGGAATTGCCAAATTGATGGATGCCACCATTGCCATTCCCATGGCCGGTCACGTGCAGAGCCTTAACGCGAGTGTTGCGGCGGGCATCTTGATGTATCAAGCTTTTGCCAGTCGCCATGAGGGTAAGTAAATGCGCGAACATATTATGATTGTGGATGGCTATAACGTCATCGGTAACTGGCCTGAACTCGCCAAGTTGAAAGCAGAAGATCATTTCGATGTCGCCCGTGATCGCTTACTGGATATTCTGGCTGAATACCGCAGTCATGAAAATGCGAAAATGATTGTGGTTTTCGATGCCATGTATGTTCCGGGAATCGGTAAAAGTTATGCCAAGTGGGACTTGCAAGTGGTTTTCACGAAAGAAGACGAAACTGCCGACAGCTATATCGAACGACTGGCTCAGGAGATGAACTCGCCGCTGGTGCAGCTGGTCGTGGTCACCAGTGATCAAGCAGAGCAGTGGACGGTTTTTTCCCGCGGCGCTCTACGCATCAGTTCGCGCGACTTTCTCAAGGAAGTGCAACGCTCGGAACGTGAATTTAACCATGATACGTCTAGTTACGCCGCGCATCTAGCTCGCCGTAATAGCCCATGGAATAATGATCAACTCTTCTTGCTCGATAAAATGCGGCGCCACTTGGAACGTCGGCCGAAACCAAAAGAATAAGTCTTCAGATGTGACTTCATTTAAAAAGTCCGGTTACGCAGCGGGTCATTGTCAATATTGGCTTATGACCGTCGCACGATGATCGGACTTTTTTGCGTCTCTGGATAAATGAATTGGCGTATTCTCGTATGAATATCTGTGTGAAAGCTTGCCACCCGCCAGAAAAAAGGCTATGATACGATTATCAACTTACAAAAAGTAAGTATTATCGTTTGGGAGGCTTTTTTGATGGTAGACATTGAGCATTTACAGTTTGGTCTGGAGACGTTTGGTGACATTGTGGCGAATGAAGATGGCAGTTTACAAACGGCGGCGGCCTCGATTCGACAGATTGTGCGGGAAGGTCAACTGGCTGACGAATTAGGCATTCAGGTTTTCGGAGTGGGCGAACATCATCGCCCGGATTATAGCGTTTCAAGTCCGGAAACGGTTTTGGCAGCGATTTCGACAGTGACCAAGCAAATTAAGCTTGCTACGGCGGTCACGGTGCTCAGTTCCGATGATCCGGTCCGGGTTTATGAGCGCTTTGCAACTTTAGATGCGTTGTCTGACGGGCGCGCGCAAGTAATGTTAGGCCGCGGATCATTCACCGAATCCTTCCCGTTATTTGGCTACGATTTGACCGACTATGACGACTTGTTCAACGAAAAACTTGGCTTGTACGATGCCTTGCGCAATGAAAAAGCAGTGACCTGGTCAGGAAAATTCCGCGCTGCTTTGAAGAATCAGGAAGTTTATCCCAAAACAGAAAACGGCAAACTGGAGACATACATTGGTATCGGCGGCTCACCGGAATCTGTCATTCGAGCGGTTAACTTCGGCTATAAAGTGATCATCGCGATTATTGGCGGTCAGGCGAGTCGGTTTAAGCCATATATTCAGCTGTACCATGCTGCCGCAAAGGAACTCGGCAAACCTGAATTTCCAATCGCCGTCCACTCTCATGGCTTTATTGCAGATGACGAAGATGAAGCAATTGAAGTCGCCTTCAAGAATATCAAAGCCAATTTTGACCGCATCGGCTTAACTCGCGGCTGGGCACCGATGAGTCGCGAACAGTTCGATGGTGAAACTAAAGTGGGCTCTTTTTATGTCGGCAATCCGGAAACCGTGGCGCGGCGCATGGCAGAAACAATCGATCTGCTGGATTTGGGCCGCTTTGACCTTGTTTACGGTGCCGGCAACCAAACTGCGGCTCAGCGTGAACGCATGATTGAGTTGTATGGCACGAAAGTCATCCCGCGGGTTAAAGAAATTCTAGCAGAAAAGGCGGCGGTGAAATAATGGCGATTCAACGTATAGGCATTCTTGGTGCTGGTAAAGTCGGCATCGTTCTTGCGGGTTTGGCCTTAGATGCCGGTTATACTGTCCGAATTTCCGGCTCAGGCACAGTCAAAAAAATCGCCTTAACCATCAAAACCCTCGTCCCCGGCGCGATTGCTTCCGAAAATGCCGAGGTGGTGGCTAACAGTGACTTGATCATTTTAGCAATCCCGTTAAGCCGGTATAAAAATATTGATGCAGACTTACTCAAAGGTCATTTGGTCATTGACGCGATGAATTACTGGTGGGAAACAGACGGTATTCGCGAAGAAGTGTTAGATCCAACGACCACTTCGAGTGAACAGGTTCAAGCCTATTTTAAAGGTGCCAAAATTGTCAAAACCTTCAATCATATGGGCTATCATAACCTGCAAGAAGAAGCGCGGCCTAAAGGGAATTCAAAACGCAAGGCGCTGTTTGTGACCGGCGATGATCCCGCGGCTGTTGATCAAGTAGCGGCTTTTGTTGATCGAATGGGCTTTGACACTGTTGTCCACAATCGATTAGCAGACGGTATTATGACCGAACCGGGAAGTCCGTTGTTCGGCGCTAGTCTGCGGTATGCTGAGCTTAAGGACATTATCGATCATTTTGATCAAACAGATTTTGGCAAACAAATCGCTGCAAAAGTTCACACTCATTGATGCAGGTTTAATAAGCCAAGGTACCCAGTCTTTTTGAAGGCTGCGGTGCTTTGGCTTTTTTGGTAAGCGCGAGCCGGCGCGGTTAGGGATCGGAGTGTAAGTGGCCTCAGGCGTGATGGCCCGGTCTTGGCCATTGCGCCTGAGGTCCTTACATGCAGATCCCTGCGCCGGGGAGCGCGTTATGGGCATAAAAGAAAACACGCGTCCAAGGTCTTTACACGCAGACTTCCTCGCCGTGCAGCACATTATGGCGGACGTGCTGCACGATTAATTTGAGCTCTTACTTGATGGCGGCCTCATTTTAATGTAATGTAAAACTCATCATGTACTAATCAATGGATAAAGAGGATAGAAGGTATGAACTAGTAAAGAAATAGCTGGTTTTTGCTGGGCTCATATTTTATCAATATACTCAAAATATGTGGACCTATTGATTCAGTATGTTAAAGCAACTCACAGAATTTCACTTTGAGTAAAGTTTTGACCAGAGAAAGCAAAAATGGGTGAACAGAGAGGCATTTAAGATGAAACAGCTAAGCGCCTTCTTTCAAAAGCAAGTGATGCTGAATCAGAAAAATCTGGTAGGCGAACTATTTATGGTTTTTCTAGTGATTGGCTTGTTTTGGGTTGCTAAATTTCAGCAGATTGCCGATTTGAAGATTGAGACATTTAGGATTCAACAGTCGGTGCAATCGAGTTATTTACGCTATGATGCCCAAAGCTATTCGAAAACCAGCAAACAAGGAAAAATGGTGCAGGCGCTGAATGAGCAACTTTCAGGAACCGGCAAGATTGATAGTGGCTTACTCGTCCATGATGCCGGCATGATTCTTAATGGGCAGGTCGAATTGGCACAGGCACAACTTAAAAGTTATTCACTTGATTTTGCCGGTGCTAGTGGACTATTAATCCCAACCAAAGAAGCCGTGACCGGGAAGATCGCGGTTGCCAGAAAGTTACAACAAGTTCAAGGTTCGCCGCGGGTTGCCATCAAGACTGCCAGTGACTATGGCGCCTTATTATTTCAGGTCATCGCAGTGTGCGCACCTTTTTTAATCGCCTATTTAGTCGGAGATTCATGGTTAGTAGAACTTGAGCACCAAAGTATTTTGAGGAACATGCCGGTTCATTTTCTTGGTAAAATGGCGGCCCACGTCAAAGCAAACTTTCAATTGAGTATCGGATTGTTTTTGGTTCTGCCAGTTGTGGGATTAATACTTTTAGGAATCGTTATCGGTTTCGGGGACTGGAACTATCCAACCGCTTTTACCTTGATAAACAAGATCACCACGGTTCCCAGTTGGCTTGCCGGTTTACTGATTGCGGTCTATGCAGTTGTGCTCACAGTATTGATGTCGGTCGTAGCCATTTGGTTGAATCGACTGATCGGAAATTTCTATGCAACGCTCCTTGCTTTGATTACCGTAATAATCATCGTGACATTCAGTCCATCGCTGCCAGCAGTGTTCTATTTAACACCGCTACCTTATTTAAGCATTGCTAATGTGTATTCAGGCCATTTTCTAATAAACGATCATCTGCCCATCGGTTGGGTGACAGGTTTGGGGATGATGTTAATCTGGCTGACGGGTATTTTATTCGTGATTTCAAGGTGGGGGCGTGCAAAAAATGAGTCGTAATCGTTCATACATAGCCTTTCAAATCAAACAAAATCTCCTCAGTAAGAAAAATTGGGGCGCGTGCTTAATTTTTTTGCTATGGAGTTTTTGGCTCTGCTATCAATACTTACCTGCAAATAGCACTTTGGAAAACTTTTCACGCCAGGAGGTGACCGCTAAGTACCAGAAAAATGCAAAATTCATGAAATCCTTCAATCCGGCATTTCCTAACTATCCGACCATTGCCAACGCTGGTACCTATGTTCCTCAGTTTATGAAAGCTGAACGCGCGCAGTTGAAAGCGGCTGGGCAAGGCAAATACAATCGGGTAGCAGCATCAATGGCTGACGAATTAGCGCTTACTGATCGCTTAGTGCTACAAGGGCAGCCGTGGCTTAGTTATCCGCTGCAATATTATAGTGATCCGAATGTGGTCCGCGATGCAGGTTCAGGCAATCAGAACCGTAATGGCCATTATTGGAATTTAGAGGCGCGGACTCGGTTGCGTCAATATGCAAATATGGCAAACAATAACGTCACGGCAGCGGTGATTAATCAACAAACAGCCTTACAGCAGCTGCAACGCGCGTTCTTTTATGGACTGGCGTTGTCGTTATTGCTTTTGACGGCGATGATCAGTACGGATTTAGTGACAAGAGATCGCAAGAAACAATCGATTTTGAAAAACTTCCCGTTAACAACTTGGGCCATGCTCAATGACAAATCTTTGTCAGCGTTACTAATGAGTGGCGGCTTGTTACTTGGCTTTTTGGCCATCTTATTACCGTTTAACATGATCAAGTTCGGAATTGGCAGTCTGTCCTTACCGATACCGGTGTATGAAGGGCTCACTTTCAGCACAATTTCGCTAGGCCAGTTTATCGGGGAAGCCCTTGTTCTTTTACTGTTAAGCGTATGGCTGATCATTCGTCTGCAGGTTGTCTTACAGTTAATCTTGAAAAGTGAGTTTGCCAGTTTGGCGGTGACAATCCTGTTGCTAGTTAGCGAAAGTCTTTATTTTCTACCCGGCTTAGTCGCCATTAATCACAACTCGTTATACTTGCTGCCGAGTTACTTCAATATCGGCCGGTTGGTGGTGGGCTTTCAAAACTTCAGGTATGAGACGACACAAATGACCTTCGTGTTCGGGTTGATCATGATTCTGAGCGTGATAATTGTACTTGAAGTCATTATATTTTGCCTGGCTCACAAACGGCACCCGAAAAAGAGAGAGGTGGCATCATGCTAAAGCTAAATGATATTGGATTGTCCTTTGCCAACAAAAAGCAGGTCTTAGATGACATCACGCTCACTTTAAATCAGAAAGAAATTGTCGGTCTTGTGGCTCCGAATGGCACAGGTAAAACCACGCTTTTGAATGTCATCATGAATAATCTAAAGCCTGACCGTGGCTATGTAGAGGTGGACGGGCTGCGTTACGAAAGCAATCAAGCGATTAAGGCGATTCATCAAAAAATTTGTGCATTCCCTTTAGAAAGCGAGCTTTTTGGTGAGTTAAATGGCTATGAACATTTGAAATTGTACCGAAACATGTGGCAGAGTCAGATCACGCTCGATGCCTTAGTCGATGGTTTGAAAATGCGCAGTTATATCACCCAAAAAGTCAGCACCTATTCGCTCGGAATGAAACAGCGATTATGTTTTGCAATGGTCGTGGCTTCGGATACGCCGATCATGTTACTGGATGAAGCCATGAACGGCCTTGACCCGGAAAATGTTGCGCTGATCTCGGGTCAAATTCAGCAACTGCGAGAAAATGGCAAGCTCGTCATCATGGTCTCGCATTTACTGGACAACCTGCAAAGCTTGGCTGATCGCATTCTTTTTCTGCGGGCGGGCAAGATTGTCAAACAAATCAATATGCATGAGAGCCAACCAAACTTTTTGAAAATGCGGCAGACACCTCAGCTGTTAACCGATGTTAGTGCGGATGCGATATTAGATATTGATCGTGATCAGGTGCTTATTGATTTGGCAAAATTGGATGAGGCAACACGTGAAAAACTTGTTTTAGGACTTGTGACTCATGACGTGCCATATAGTGTTGCGCCGCTTTCGTTGGCGGATGAGTTTAGGCTGATATTTCAAAAAGCGTGAGTGTGATTTACGATCATAAAGATTTGTTGAATGTGAAACGGATAATCGTGTAAAGCCGGCTTGGATTCGGTATTGTTAAAGATTAAAAATGCGAGTGAATTAGTCTAGTTGAGTTTGACAAAGGGCAGAGGCATAGATTAATCATAAAAAATTATGACATTTCTTGAAGGTTTGCATCGAGTGTTAATCGTATTAACGCTTGCCATGGCCGGTTATATAGGGTACGGACGGCTGGTTCCTGATAAAAAGTTTAGTTTGAAACGATTTGTCCTGGTCGGCGTACTGTCTTTGTTGCTTATTTGGACAACTTGGTATGTTGGAACCTTAGTGAATCAATGAGATTTAGCGCTATACATTTTTTGACTTTGTTTGGGATGTGCAACCTTGAATAAATGAAATTAACAAAGCAGCAAGTTCGCCCCGTCTGTGCTAAGACGGGTGGACTTGCTGCTTTTTGCAAACTGTTTAATCCTAGGCTAACATCAAATATTCCACCTTAGAATACTAGGTTAATCGTTCTCCTCTTCCATGGGGACCCAGCACTTCTTCAGGTGATGTTATTTAAGATTGCCTCGGGATCTAAATTCAGAGACTTCATCCACGCCATATTCGTCTTATATAACTTCGGGTCAATGATCTCTGTGGCCATCAGTAAGGCAGCTAGTTTCTTTTTGGCGTCCTGATCTTGGTACTTTAAGATCGGCACAGCTAGCCGGATGAATGCCACATGATGCCGCAGATACAGGGCTGTATTTTTGACAGGAAAGTCGGCAACTATATCTAGCATTGATAAGGCACGGTCATAATCGGCATCTTTTAAGTACCTCGCGGAAATATTATAAAAAGCACCAACAAAAGCCTCATCGTACCGAGATAGGTGAAATTCTTGATATTTGGTGACCATATGGCGAAGTAAGCGGTCATTGATGCGATTGGAGAGTGAGTGGCACAAATTGGCATATACCAGATACTCAAAATGGAACCAACGCCCTTCTGTTAACAAAAACTGCTGGATGCACTCTTCATCCTCAGCCGAGAAAACTGGGCTTTGTTCCTTAATTTTAGCAATACAAGACATAACGATTAGCTTGAGCATATACTGTGGTGTTTCAGATCGTTTAATTTCATGATAGTCGGTCAAGAGCATTTGTAAGCCCTCTAAATCCAGACTTTCATATAAGGTACTGAGCTCTCTAAAAAAGCGACGCAATTGGCTATGCGTTTGATCAATTAACTCAAAGAATTCCTGGGGTTCTGTCATTGTTGGCTTCAAGATCTCCATCAGGCTAAAAAGACGGATGTTGGCATCTTTAGTCTCAAAGAAAGAAACTGAAGTCTTGTGTAAGGGTCCTTGTACATCGGCGATTTTAAGATGACGACGTTCACGAATTTGGCGAAATAAGTTACCACAAGTAAATTGATCAGCAAACATTTCTTCACCTCTCATGTAGAAAATACTCGACTTTTGAATTTTTTTAGCTGAAGTTTGATTAAATTATCAGTGTAAATGTCGAAGGAGGTTGGAGGAGAAAGGGGGAAATCCGTGTGCCGGATTTGACAGAGATCCTGAATGACACTTATCCGGTGGGTGATGACGTTATTATTGTTCCTGGATAAATTATGGCGGATGTTGACAAAAAAAGCGAGTAACTCGCTTAACAGATGGGGGGATTCACATGGAATTTCAGTCGAAGTGGAAAAGAACACCTAAATTTCTTGCATTGCTAGCGATATTCACAACGACATTGTTTGTTAGTCTAATGCTAACCGGAGCCAAACCGGTCAATGCAGCAACTAAAGCAGACGAGATTACTGTAAACTCGGCAACGCCAAAAGAGCAAGCCATCGCCAAGGAACTAGAAAAGATGTTTGTAGATGGCGATATTGAAAATCTTAACATTGATTATCTCATTGCCAAATATGGAAAAGATGAAATTCAGGCTACAGAAAGGTTTATCGGTATCTCTGAGAATGAATCTCGTATTTTTCCAACGGAGCATCGAATTGTTCAACGCGATCTAGCCGATATTGGAAATTGCATGCTGGGAAAACTCGGTGAGGAAATCCGAAGCATGGTCAATGTCAATACTATCGTGGCTTATATTGACAAAAAGCTCTGGTTGGAAGCAGCAAAGGCTATCGTTGCTAAAGTAGCAGCTCAGGGTATTAAACGTAATGCAGCTGTTATGGCAACCGTATTGGCATGGTATGCCGTACAATGCGGTCTGGGGTGGTAAACGTTAAGAATAAAGCCAAGACATATCTTGGAGGATTTTTACTATGGTTGGCGTTGATGCTCTTTAATATTGGTTATGATCTTCTTTTTCTGGGTGAGCTTTATTGGACGCAATATTTTAAATTAACTGGTTATCTAATGATTGCTGTACTCATAGGGAGCGTTTATTTTAAAGATAGGTCAGAGTAGTGAAGGCTTCCATACGATATTAACAGGATATTTTCTCCAGATATGCGATAAATCAACTAATAGCATCAGCCTTAACAATTTAATAGGAGTGTTTGAAGTACAGAAAGTCCCAATTTTATGGGACTTTTTTTGCTTGTAAACAGTCTCTATGCCATCCAGTTACAATGTATATCAGTATACTGAATCTTTTAAATGTTGGGCCGACTAAAATCCTAACAAAAGCAGAAAAATATGCACAGCAAACCTCCCCCGCTTAAATATAAAAATTATGCCGATAATTCTCAGCAAACGGCATGTCCATTGCCTGCGCCTGCTTGAATTCTCGCTGCAGATCATAAGAAATTCGGCGAAACTGCGGATTGATTGCGCCGTCGTCAGTCACTTCCAATAAGAGATACTCAGCGCGCCACTCTTGATACCGACGAGTTGGTTTGTCGAAAGGTAAACCGACTGAGCCAAGGTTCAAAACAAGGCGTTCATCGGCTTTGGCATAATCAAAGGCATCAGCGATTTGGGTCGGCATGCTTAAGTCGACATACCGCATTGTGGGATGGTGAATGTGGGCATAGATAGCCAAGTCAAGGGTACTACGGGGTCCACTGAATAATGCCGATAATGCGGAACCTTCAGCACGGACTGAGAGCATATCCCCGCTGTTATTGGCGGGAAGATGGTGTGAGAGCCCAATTTGCACCCCATTAACCGTCACTTCTTGGTGAAGCGGCCAACTGGCAAGGGTGGCGCAAATTTTGGCCGGATCATGCAGGTGGTTCAAAATATAAGCTTCAATTTTCTTTTGCATGGGAGATAGACGATCTCTACCTGACCATGTGGTGATCAAGAAGTCTTCCCAGTTGCCCCGGATTTTGATTGTCGGATTGATGGTTTGTAATTCTTCCCACAATGGCTGAACGTCTGGTCCGGGCCCAAAAAGATCACCTAAGAACCAATAAGTTTCAGCGCCATGTTGAATCGCATCTGCATACACGGCTTCTAACGCTGCTAAGTTGCCATGGATATCTGAAAAAACGGCAATGGTGGTCATGTCACTCACACTTTCCTGGGTTGAGAATGGTTGAACGCTCTATGGATAACTATGCTTCGTGGAACGCAAAAAAACAACCAGCAGATGAGCTGATTGTTCCTTCAATTCAGCAATGTACATTGCATGGGGTCGATTTAAGGGAAATGCTAATTACTTAACAACAAATGATGCTCCCCAGGTAGCGCTGTTATTACCATCATCGAAAGTTGTTTTGTACTGAAGCTGCAAGCCTTTCTTTTTAGAAATAGCCGAATTGATCGCCTCTCTAAAGTTATTGAATTGGGTGTTTGTTCGAATCAATGCGGCCGTTGCCAGAAGCCCTGCGTATTGATTTATGGCGCCAAAAGCAGCCGCAAAAGCTAGTCTAGCATTTGCATGGGTGTTTGAAGCCGCTTTAACTGCAGCCATTTGTGAGGCTGAGTAGTAAACGTAAACCGTATCATTACCCAATCCATATGGGGTGATACCGCGCTTTGCAGGAGTGGGATATGAAGCAGCCTGGACGACAACGGGTTCTTCATGATTAACGGCTTGGTAAACAAATGATCCAGAAGTGGTGATGCCAACCGCAATAGCTAGAACCAAGGGGAAAACGATATGACTGACAATTATCTTGCCGGAATTAAAGAGTTTAGCTTTATTTTCCATAACGATTACCCACTATTAAAAAATAGACTACTGACTTCCAGGATTTAAAATTGTGAACCTATAGTAAGCTGTTTTCGTTCCCATTGAAAGCGGATTTATCGAATGAGACTTTTGTACTAACTTGATTATTTAGGTGATTTTTCACAGATGGAAGTTCGACTTTAAATAACAAATTCCAACAATTGTGAAAGCGAAAAAGTCGTGGAATTTTCTCATGAAGCGAAGAGATTTTTCATCAAAATGGGCTACATATCGACAAGACGCCGTAAAGACCATGGGCAGATAAACAGATCAAAAATGAAAAGTTAATGGTCATTAATCGAGAGTAAGAAAAATCGAACCTGATAGCGATCTAGGAGTTAGAGGATTTGTTGTACATCTGCATTAACAAAAAAGCAACCAGCTCAATTTCTGCTGGTTGCTTAAGATCCGGTTAATACGAATTAAGATTTGCGCTTCAAAAGGCTCTCCGTCAAACGGATTAAATCGTCTCGTGCAGCGCCGGCAGGCAACTTCTGCAAACCGGCAGTCGCCAGTTCAGTACGTTGTTGCGCCATAGTGTAGGCCTGCTTGACACCTTCATACTTGATGACAAGATCGCGCAGTTGAATCATCTCGGTATCGCTAATGTGTTCTTTTTTCGCTAACAGCGGCAAAAAGGCTTGGCGATCGCGCTGCATGGCCAAAATGAGTGGTGCTGAGTAGACGCCGCTGCGCACATCTTCGTAAACCGGTTTGCCCAAAGTTTCGCCATCGCTAGTGTAATCGAGAATGTCGTCTAGCAATTGGAAGGCGATGCCAATGTTCATGCCGATTTTTTCGGCCGTTTTGGCAAAGTTCGTTGTTCCGCCGCTTTCGTAGGCACCGACAAAACAGCTTAACGCAAAGAGCTGGCCGGTTTTTCCGGAAACCTGCTTGAGATAGTCATTAATGGTGATTTGGGTTTGGTAGCGTGTGGCCATCTGATCCAGTTCGCCTTTTAAGATTTTCTCCATGCTGCCGCTGTCTTGTTGAATGCTGCGGAGGCTTGAGGCGTAATGTGCCAACAGCTTGAAGCAGACAACAAAGAGATAATCGCCAGCATAAACTGCTGTGTCCGGGCCGAATTGTTTTTGAATCGTCACCTGATTGCGGCGGGTTGGAGATTTATCGATAATGTCGTCGTGGATCAAAGTGGCGGTATGAAGCGTCTCAATGGCGGCCGCCAGTGCAATCATTTTCTCGCGATCCGTGTCTTGAAACCGGGAGAAAAGCAGACAGTACGCCGGCCGTAACAATTTGCCACCGCCATTAATCATTTCCATGATCGCCTTGGCCACAGGTGTATTGTTGGTTGTGATCTGTTTTTCAATCAACGTTAGCGCTGAAGCAAGCTCCGGCGCCAACGTCGGGTATTCATGCCACATGGGATGAATTTTCATGTGTAGCTCCTTTTTTACGACGCTTGGTGCGATCATAGCGGAGTCGTCGTAAGATATCGATGTGTTCAAAAAGAAAATTAGCAGCAATCCCAACCGCAATGCCCGCCAGAATGCCCATAAACGCGAGAATCGGTAAATAGAGCATGACGGTCCAGCTTTGGGCGATGAAGGATGCCATCAAGAGCTGGCCGACATTATGCAAAATGCCACCTGCTGCAGAAATACCGATCATACTGACACGTTTTTCACCTAATTGTTTAATGAGTAACATGCCAAACCACGATAAAACCGCACCAGCACCACTGTAAAGAAAGGTTGACAAGGTGCCGCCAAGTAGTGTGGTGAGCAGCAGTCGCAAGCACATCAGAATAAAGCTGTCGGGAATTGACATCGTGAACAATGAAATGATCGTGATTAAATTGGCCAGGCCCAATTTGGCACCAGGCGCAAAGGCAAAGGGAAACGGGATCATACGCTCGAGTAGGCCGATAATGACGCCTTGAGCGCAGAGTAAGGCAATATAGATATACTGCCGGGTACGGTCGGCTTTATAAACACTCATTCGGTCACCATACCTCCCGTGTTGCTATCGCCTTTATTTGACTTAATCGCAATGAGTAGCTTATGCGGCAGGCAGACAATTGTTTGACCGGGTTTCGTAATCCGACCGCGGCGAACGCAGACCTGATCCTGACAGTTAGCTTCCGTAATCGCGATTCCCGCGCCTTTGACTTCAATCTTATTCCAGTCACCGTCTTTATCACGATAGGTGAAGTGGCTGGTCCCAGTATGACCGGTTAGTCGCTTGCGATAAACTTCATGGCCGTCATGGGTCACCACGGCTGTTAATACCTGTTGCGAGGCGGTTGCTTGCTGCTGATTCTCATGAATGCCGAAAATAAGATACGGAATGAACGCTGCGATAAACAGGCCGCCAACAATGATCCAGTCAAATGGGCGAATCATCTTAAGATAACGTTTAAAGGTATTTGGCCGTTTCATTGTGAGCCTCCAATCTAGTGAAATTGAATCGCGTTCAAGTTCATGACTTCAAAACGATGATGTGAACACGAAGGACGGGGAGCAGTCGTGGCCGATAAAAGAGACCGCAGCAGCTTCCCGCTCTTGAAAAAAGACTCTAGGTAAGTCCACCCAGAGCCTTTTGTGTAGACAATTATTTGAGTGCATCGGTACCGTAAAGAGATCGCGGTGTTCCATAGCGCCATTTGCCAAAGACTTTCTGGAGATAAGGGACAACCCATTTATCGAGCCCAAATGCGCGGCCGGAACCGTTCATGCAGGCAAAGGCCATCGGGATCATCCAAATGTTAACCCAGTAGAACATACCACTGAGGCAGAAGACGCCGACAAAAGCGATCGTAGCAGCAGAGGTCAACCAGGTGAATAAACCGGCAACAAGCGCAAGCCCAATCAGAATTTCCATAATCGTCATGGCCTTTTGCATGAAGAAGGCAACTTGCTGATTAGGAATCAAGGTCTTGGTAATGCTGTAGTACCAGTTTGGCATCTTGTCAAAGACCATCATCGGATCATTACCATACTGATATGAAAGGGAGAAGACGGTCTTGGTTGCTTTGGCAGCACCGGCAGCGGCCCCGGAAGCAGCACTGGTTGCATCAGCGCCAGCAGCAGAGGCACCACTGGTAGCAGCCGGTTGTAACCAGCTAAATGGCAACCGGAGCTTGTCAATGAACCATGACTCTTTACCTTGAATCTTCGGCCAGCAATCAATCAACCACATAGCGCCTAATGTGAGACGGGCAGGCAGTGTCCATAAAACATTGCCTTGACGGGAAAGATGTCCGCGGAACATGTTGCGGCCATTGCGGGTCCGGAAAAATTCGTGCATGAAGTACTCGAATAAATAATAACCGGAATAGATCTGAACGAAGTAGAGCATGTTGACTAAATGTTTCATCAACATCGCAAAGAAACCGGAAAGGTGCAGCCAGCCCATGATATTGGCAACACCATATTTTGAACCCAAGCTGACCATAAATCCGGAATAGTTGGCTTTATATTCAACCTGTTCCTTATTTTCCAACTTGGCTTCAATGTTCGTCAACGCGGTGTGGGCAGTTGCCTCAGCGCCTTGAACGATTTGCGGCTGGCCCTTGCCGGTGCCGTCTTGATCAACTAACGATACATCGCCGACAACATAGATGCTTGGATCGTCTTGCGATTCCATGTTGTTTTTGACTAAGATTCGGCCGGCACGTCCTTGTTTCAAGCCGAAATCTTTCGCTTGGTCAGTTGCTTTAACCCCGGCCGTCCAGACTAAGGTGCATGTTGGGAACGTGGAGCCGTCTTTTAGATCAACGTGATCTGCGTGAACGCCGACAACGCCGGTATTCTTCATGACCTTGATGCCGCGTTTTTCCATGTAACGTTCGGCTTTGTTCGCGTCTGAACGATCTAGCATATTCATGATCGTTGGCGCCATTTCCATCAAGCTAAATTGAATTTCGTTCGGATCTAGCTTGTACTGTTTGGCTAAGGTATCGCGCCAGTCACGTAATTCACCAATCGTTTCGGTACCAGTGAAGCCAGAACCGACAATGACGATAGACAAAAGGGCTTTGCGTTTAGCCGGATCGTGCTCTTCGGAACCGCGCCGAACAACGTCTTCAATGTGGCGCTTTAGCCGAATCGCGTCTTCCCACTTACCCAAGGTGAAACCGTGTTCGGCAACGCCAGGCGTCCCAAAGTCGTTCGGTTGTGATCCAATTCCCAAGATCACATAATCATAAGGGAAGCGTCCGTTTTCAGTGACAACTTCCTTCTTGTCGCGGTCAATCCCAGTCACATTATCGGTGACCAGCTTGACATTCTTACGTCGATTGAACAACCGCTGTAAATCGTATTGGATTGCGTCTTCTGGGACACGATCCGCGGCGATTTCGTGCAGTTCGGTGACATAAGTGAAGTACGAGTGGCGATCGATCAGCGTGATCGTCACGTCTTTGTTACGTTTGTAGTGCTTGGCCAGGTGCTTTGTCGCATAGACCCCGGCAAACCCCGCGCCAACCACGACGATATTGGTTTTCGCCATGCATAACACTCCTTACCATTTGCTTTACCCATACTCTTACAAAGTATGTATCTAAGCCATTATAGCCTTTAAAATTACGTAATGTCTAACGTTCGCGCTCTCTTTTTCTAAAGCCGTACATTTTTGTGTAAAATGACACAAAAATACGCTTCGTAAAGGACGATTAAAAAATGAGAAAGCGCTTATAATACCCGTGTTTGGTTGATTTTTTTGATTTGACTAGCTAAACTAAATATGTGATTGAAAACACAATATCGCAGTTATGAACTGCAAAAGGGGTAAATGTCATGAAGTTAAGTAAAGTTGTGACGGGGACAGCCGTTGTTGCACTGTCCACTTTGGTTTTAAGTGCATGCAGCAGTAGTTCAAGCAGCAAAAATTCATCCAGCAGCAAGGCTTCCAGCAGTAAAGTGGTCAAGAAGTCATCAACCCAAAAGCAGGTTGCAGGTGGCCCGTTGAAGGATGGTACTTACAAGCTGAATGAAACCGGCTATGACCATGGCTATAAGGTTGAAATGGCGATGACGGTCAAAGACGGGAAGATTACTTCTACTAAGTATGATTACGTTGATAAGAATGGCAAATCCAAGACCAAAGACGCCAGCTATGAAAAGGCCATGAAGGCTAAGGTCAAGGTTGGACCAAAGGAATACATTCCTGAATTAAACAAGTCCTTTAAGAAGAATGGAACCAATGTCGGCGCTATCGATGTTATTTCCGGTGCGACCGATTCCAGTATGACCTTTAAGAATTACGCCCAACAATTAGTTCAGGCGGCTCAGGCTGGGGACACCAAGCCAATTGAAGTCAATAACACTGGCAAGATGAAAGATGGTACTTACACGCTTGAAGAAAAGAACTACTTCAACGGCTATCGGGTAACCTTCTCCATCACGGTTAAAGACGGTAAGATTACCGAAAGCAACTACGACAACGTCAATAAAGACGGTAAGTCCAAGACTCAGGATACGAAATACGAAGCTAACATGAAGAAAGTGAACAAGGTTGGCCCGAAGGAATACATCCCAGAACTGAACAAGTCACTGGTTGCTAAGCAGTCACCAGCCAAGGTTGATGTGGTTTCCGGTGCAACCCACAGTTCCGATACCTTCATCTTGTATGCTGATCAGTTAGTTAACGCTGCTCAAAATGGTAATACCAACAAGATCGAAGTCGACAATATTGTTTACAAGTAATGGCGTGATCTTGAAAAGAAGTTAATGTGCGTTATTAGCGCGGGTTAACTAAGCAAGAACTTGTTTGGAATAATTTTTCTGAGCGAGTTCTTTTCTTATGCTCATAATGCCCGGTATAATGGTGCTGTAACCGTTTTAGTCAGTAAACGATGTGGCACTTGGCTAGTGTGTCGGCTTGCTTTCGGTTCAAGATGCTCACCGGTGCATAAAGCGTTCGCCAGCGCAGAGATCTGCGTGTAAGGGCCTTGGACGCAATGGCCAAAGCCCGGCCATCACGTCCAAGGCCACTTACACTCCGATCTCTAAGCGCGCTGGCTCACGCTCAGCTCACTATAACGCGCTCCCCGGCGCAGAAACCTGCACATAAGGACCTTGGACGCAATGACCAAAGCCCGGTCATCACGTCCAAGGCCACTTATGCTCCGGTTTCTAAGCGCGCCGGCTCGCGCTCACACTTTTTGGAGGTGATTAACAGCAGACAAATATATGTAACAATGTAGCGTAACATGGTATGTTATGAGCACGATAATTAAGTGGAAGATGCTCATATGCTCAGACCAAACGAAATGGCTAAATGTCTCGGTGCAACTGCAACAGTGGGATAAGTCTGGAAAGCTCAAAGCTCGCAGAACACCACCTAATTGATGTTATTATACCGAGCATCAATACTTGGCTTATATCGGTCATGCTGATGAATTAAAGAAACATCGACGAGTTGCGTGCGTTTTGGCTATGATTGGTTTGAGCGCCAAACCCCAAAGATTCAACCACACAGCTTGTGGGGTTGAATCATCCTGGTCTATCACCTCAGGGAGAGCTAACTGAAGACTTAATTAGTATGATTCACGTATTTTCGCGTCGGTTATCCGGCTTACGTCAATACAAGGAAAGCTTGAAGACGATCCATTTTTGAAGTAAGTCCTTTAGTTAACTTGAAGGGAGGTGAACACTTTTGATTAAAACGCATAAGATCAAACTTTATCCCAATGCAACGATGCGTAAAGAATTAGAAAAATTGTTTGATTATCGCCGTTTCGTTTGGAACCAAGGGCTGGAAATCTGGAATGACATGTATGACGCCTCTTTAGTCATGATGGATAAGTCGATACGGCCTAATGAGCGAAAAGTTCGTGATGAACTGGTTGCGAACAAAGCAGATTGGCAGTTTGAACGATCGGCGCGCGTTTTACAGCTTGCCGTGAATGATTTAAGTAAGGCGTGGGCAAACTATTTGAATCCTAAAATGCCCAATCATGACAAGCCTAAGTGGAAGTCGAAAAAGCGCTCACGTAAAACTTTTAAAACGGATCGTGCTCAGATAGTCAATGGCAAGCTTCGTTTGGATCAGCCACGTGGCACCAAACTCTGGTATGACATTAAAATGGCTGAACAGCCACGATGGCAGGGTGAAATCAAGCAGGTTTGCATCGTTCAAGACGCAGATGGTTACTATGCAGCGTTGTCTATTGAAGTTGCAGTCCTGGTTGAAAAGCGACCCACTCAACGGGTTACTGCCGTTGACGTCAATGTAGGCAAGTTCGACTACAAGACCCCATCAGGTTATGCCATTCAGCCAACACTACCTGCTTCGCTACCAGCACTTTACGCTCGTATCACTCACTACCAAAAACAGCTTGCCCGTAAGCGAACAACAAATCCAAAGCACTTTAATTCGGCGGCCTATCGCGCAACGAGAACCAAGTTGAAGCGAAACTATCAACGCGTTGAACGGATACAAATGGATTTGTTAAACAAATTTACGACCAAGCTAGTTGTTGATCACGATCTAATTGGGATAGAAGACTTGGATAATCAGCACATGCGCATGAATCGTCGTCTTGCTAAAAACCTGCATCGTTCAATGTTTGGTAAATTCAAAATCATGATGCAATACAAAGCGGATTGGCACGGCAGTACTTTAATTCTTGCCGATCCAATGTTTCCGAGTACGCAACGGTGTTCTAGATGTGGTTATATCAAAACCGGTGAAGAGAAACTTACTTTGCACGGTAATGTCAAATACCACACCGGACATGATGATTACATTTGCTACCAATGCGGAGCCAAGATGCGACGTGATGAAAATGCAGTTGATAACCTGATCGATTATGCGAAATCAAAAGTACATGGGTAGGCTATACCCTAAAAGTTCAAGAGGCGGTCACTGTCATGATGAATTATTTCAGAGTGGGAATACCGCTGTTAACGGGACTAAATGAGATGCTGAATGTCAATCAAGAAAGGAAATATATAGAACCTTTATTGGTGTCAAAGAGACATTCTTCCACATTTTATATAGCAGGTTGTACATGAAAAAGCGATTGATTGTCGTTATCCTGATGCTTTTGGCACTGGTGGCGACGGGCTGTTCGAGTCAGACGACAGCTAAACGGGAATTGGTTTCGGGCGATCCTTATTCGGATACTCAGTTTCTGATGGGGACGGTTGTTACGATTAAGATTTATGACAAGGGGAAACAGGGAGCACTAGATGCTGCTTTTTCCCGCGTTCAGCAGTTGGCCGATGAACTGACGGTTAACCAAAAAGGCTCCGAAGTCGATGCCGTGAATAAAAATGCAGGGATGAAACCCGTACACGTGACCCCAAGTGTTTATCGGGTGATTGAAGCGGCCAAGCATTATAGTGAAAATTCGAATGGTTCGTTTGACTTGGCAATTGGGCCGATTACGAGTTTGTGGCATATTGGCTTTGCCGATGCGCGCAAACCGGCGCAAAGTGAAATTGATGCCAAGCTGCCATTGGTTCACTATCAAGATGTTGTTCTCAATAAGAAACAACAGACGGTATATCTTAAGAAAAAGGGCATGGCAATTGATCTAGGTGGTATTGCTAAAGGCTTTATTACCGATGAAGTCGTGAAAACGTTGAAGAAACAGCATGTAACGACTGCTATTATTGACTTAGGCGGCAATATTTTTGTCATGGGCAAAAGTCCTAAAAGTTCTAAAAAGGATTGGAGTGTCGGTATTCAGGATCCTAAGAAGCCTCGTGGGACGGCCATCGGGACCTTACCTGCCAGCAATAAAACCATCGTGACCTCGGGTATCTATGAACGCTATCTTAAAGTTGATGGTAAGGTTTATATGCACCTGATGAATCCCAAAACCGGCTATCCATTTGATAATGAATTAATGGGTGTTTCGATTATTACCAAAAAGAGTGTGGATGGGGATGCTTTGTCAACCGCGACTTTTGATAAGGGGCTAGTTGATGGGATGGCCTATATTGAAAAGTTGAATTATGCTGATGCTATTTTTGTTACCAAAGATAAAAAAGTTTACGTGAGCTCGGGGTTGAAAGATAAGTTTAAGTTGTTGAAGGACTCGGGGTATACGCTGGCGAAGTTAAAGTAAGTTGGTTAAGGGTTCACAATAAAAGCTTGACCGACTTCTAACCGCGCTGGCTCGCGCTCACTACAAAAGGGGAGAGTAGATGTCGTTACCGATATTTTTAGAACTGGTTGAAATTCGCACCAAACTGGCAAGTGTTTTGCCATTTGCGATTGGCACTTTGTTTGCAGTGACTTATTTTCACGCCTTTGATTGGCTCAATACGCTTTTATTTTTTATTGCAATGTTGATTTTCGATATGATGACAACTGCGCTTAATAATTTGATGGATTATCAAAAAGCCAAAGATGCTCATTATCAGCAGGAAGTGAATGTCATTGGTCGGGCTCAGCTTGATCCGGGAATGGTTGCCAAGTTGATTCTGGTAATGCTTGTGGTTGCTTCGTTGCTGGGCGTTGTGTTGGTCGTGCGGACGGATTGGCTGTTGCTGTTAATGGGGATGGCTTGTTTTGCCATTGGTATTTTGTATACTTGGGGGCCATTACCGCTTTCTCGTTTGCCGCTTGGTGAAATTTTTTCCGGGATTGTCATGGGATTAGGCATTCCGGTTATTGCAACCTATGTCAATATTGCCCCGGGACGCTTGCTTGCCTTGGATTTGGAGTGGCCAACGGTTGTTTTACGTGGTGACTTTATCGCCATCATTGCATTAGGGTTAGCCTGCATCACCCCGATGGCAACCATTGCCAATATTATGCTGGCTAATAATATGTCTGATATTGAGGAAGATCAGCGCAATCATCGCCACACGCTGCCGATGTATTTGGGTCAATGGTGGTCGCCACGGGTTTACGCATTGTTAGCTTATGCCGGCTTCTTAGCGGTGATCTTGGGCGTCATTTTTGGCGCGCTACCGATATGGACATTGGTGGTGGAGTTAGCCTGGCCGTTGGTGATTCGCAATGTGCATCGGTTCATTCGTGATCCCAGCAAACAGCGAACGTTTCATACCGCGGTGATCAACCTGGTTTTGGAAAACGGTTTGCTGGTTTTGGGTTTGGGAATGGGGGTGGTGCTATGACCCAGTCTTATCATCGGCTGACGTGGCCGCTATTTTTAGAATTTATTCGGTTACCGGCTAAGGCTGCCAGTATGTTGCCGCTGGTGTTGGGAATCAGTTACGCTGCTTGGGCATTTCATCAGTTTTCTTGGATCAATAGTCTCATATACGCTGCGGCTCAATTGGCTATTGCCTTATTTGTGACAGGATTCAACAATGTTCAGGATTATTTTAAGGCCAAAGATCGCAGTTATCAGCAGTCGCAAAATATTATCGGCCGCGAGCATTTGTCACCTTGGGGCATGTTGGCACTTACCATCTTTATTTTGCTCATCAGCGTGGTTTTAGGCATCATTCTTGTCATGCGTACCAACCTGAGCTTGTTAGTGATTGGCGTGGTCGGCGTCGGCGTGGCCATTTTATATACATTCGGGCCGGTTCCTCTATCACGATTGCCGCTGGGAGAGGTGTTGGCCGGGTTTGTGGAAGGTTATGGGACTTTCGTGATCGCGGTGTTTATCAATATGACACCACCGGGACCCCTTGACTTAACGCTTGACCGCCGCACGTTTACATTTGCACTTAATCTAGGCTGGCTGTTACAACTGTTGATCGCTGTTTTACCGGTGATCATTTTGAATGCTGCTGTCATGTTTGCCGATAACATTGCTGATATGGAGCAGGATATCAAAAATCAGCGCTTTACATTGCCATATTACCTTGGCCGAACCCGAGCTTTACGTTGGTACCGGTTGATACCCTTCTGTACCTTTGTTGCGTTACTGCTAGGTGTTTTGACCCGCAGTTTGCCATGGTGGAGTTTACTCGTTATGTTGACTTGGCCGGTGGTGAAAAAAAACACGCGTCGGTACACTGAAGCACCAAGCAAAGACAAAACTTTTATTTTTACGATTCAATCTTTAATGATCGTTGGCGGTGCTTTGCTGTTGACCTTGTGGCTTGGTATTTTCTTCTGATGGTGTGGGTCCAAAATATCAGACTCGATCATGGTAGTTGGTAGCAGTGCGATGGGTCCACCTTGTTAGAATATTAAGATAGAAAGCAAGAGCTGGCGGAGCGGTGGCGGGCTCAGTCGTGCCCACCACTCTAGCTGCGCGGTCGCCAGCCCTCGCCACCGCGGAGCCAGCTCGGAGTAACGGAAATCACTTAATTAGAGTAGAACCGAGAAAAAGTTGACACTTACCGGCGCGAACCTCTGCTTGCTATCTGTTTGTAATCTTGGTAAGATATTGGACGTGACTGGAGGGAACAAGATGTCAGTAAAGAAAGTTGCTTTAGCTTGTTCGGTTTGTGGGCAACGGAATTATTTTGTTCCCGAAAACCCAAAACGAACAGAACGGTTAACGTTAAAAAAGTTTTGTAAACATTGTGGCCGCGTGACGGTCCATCAAGAAACCAAGTAATAATGGAAGGAGCGCAATGATGAAATTTATCAAAAGTGTTTTCGCGGAAATGAAAGCTGTCACTTGGCCAACTGCCCAGCAGACGCGGCGTGATACGTTTACCGTCATCATGACTTCCATTATTTTTGCGATCTATTTTGCGGGTGTGGACTGGGTTATCAATGCAGTCTTCCAAGCCTTCTTATATTAAGACCTGACAAACTGCTTTATTTTTGCTATACTATGAGCAGCGCAAAACCGCCTTCGATGACGGTTTTTTATTTTGACTCAAAACACTAAAAGGAGAACATTATGGCTGAAACAGTTACATCAGCAGAGAAACGTTGGTATGTCTTGCACACTTATTCTGGTTATGAAAATAAGGTGAAGACAAACCTTGAACAACGGACCAGCAGTATGAATATGGATGATTATATTTTCCGGGTAGTTGTTCCGGAAGAAGAAGAACACGAGCAAAAGAACGGCAAAGAGAAGATCGAAATGAAGAAGACCTTCCCGGGGTACGTGTTAGTCGAAATGGTCATGACGGATCAATCATGGTTCGTAGTGCGGAACACGCCTGGCGTTACCGGTTTCGTGGGTTCCCATGGTGCAGGTTCAAAGCCGGCGCCATTGTTGCCTGAAGAAGTTGCAAGTGTCTTGCATTCAATGGGCATGAGCACACGGCATCAGGATGTTGAGTTTGATGTGGGCGAACCCGTTACGATTATCGATGGGGCCTTTACCGGGATGCATGGTAAAGTAACCGCTGTTGATAAAGACAAGATGAAGCTCAAAGTCGTGACCGAAATGTTTGACCGCGAAGTCACTGCTGAACTGGATTTTGATCAAGTCGACAAACTGTAGGCAAGGCTCATGAGCAGCTGGTTTTGGCTCGTGATTGCAGTTGGCACTGTTGTGATTGCGGGCGGTTTAGCAGACTTTATATTACTGGGTCGTCCCGGATATGCGCCGGTGCCATTAGTCATGGATGCAACGCCGACTTTGTTCATCCCCGGCCATTTAGGTACGCGGTATTCATTCGGCCATATGTTGTGGCGTATGCAGCGTCGTTATGGCTTGAGTAAAGATGTTGTCGCGATTGTTGCCCCTGATGGCAGGGTGCGTTTGCGTGGTCGGTTGAACTTGAATCATCATGCTGCGGTGCAAGTGCTATTCACCGATAAAACCGTACGCCCAGCTGCGCAATTACGCGGATTAAATCACGTGATTACGGCTTTACAGGCGCAACAAGCTTTCAGTCAGCTTAATCTGATTGGACACTCAATGGGCGGTGTGACGGCAGTGTTGTATTTATTAAGCAAACCAGCTGTGCCAGTCGCCAACCTAGTCACTATTGCTGCGCCTATGAATGACTTAGAAGTTGCTCAGCGCTCACCGATTCTAAACTGGTCATTGACGCGCCAGGGACCGGAACACACAGCCCCTATTTATCAGCAATTTCAGCGAACCATTGACAATCTTCCTGCTGATCTGCGATGGCTAAATATTGCCGGAGACTTGATGCTTGGAGGTCGCCATGACGGTGAGGTTGCGATTAACAGCAGCTTTGCGGTGCGTTATCTGGTGAAGGATCGGATCAAGGACTATACGGAGGTCGTCATTCGCGGACCACGGGCAGCCCACAGTTTGCTCCATGAGAATCGCCTCGTTGATCATGATATTGTTGAATATTTATGGCAGCAGCAACGCGATTTTTAGCTATTGTCAGAAGATATCGGTTGCGCGATAAGCAACGGCACATTATTTTTGGCATTGCTTAGGAACCTTGACCATGATGGCCAAGGTTCCTTATGTTTTACCCGCAAGTTGCTGTCACCGGAAATAAGGCATTGGCGACAATAGAGTTGCCGCAATGCTTGCTAGGAGGAAAATATGGCCCAAGTCTATCTTGCCGCTCCTTTTTTTGACCCCGCTCAGACAAAGCGGTTGAATCAGGTATTAGCGGCCTTAAATGAAAATGAGTCCGTTAGCGGTATTTTTTCACCACGCGATGATACTAACAAAGCAGGTTTGACGGAAAATTCACCAGCTTGGCAGCGACAGGTTTTTGGTGAAGATATTCGCGGCTTGCACCAAGCAACGGTGATGGTCGCGATTTTGGATTATATTGGCGAAGACCCTGATCCGGGAACCGCCTTTGAAATCGGCTATGCGTATGCGCACCACATGCCAATTGTGGCGCTACAACTGACGGACATGAAAATGAACCTGATGCTCGCCGGCTCCATTACTTGTTTTGTAACAGATATTGCCGAGCTGAAAACACTGGATTTAGATCATGTGCTCGTTCGTCCTTATGTGGGACCGGTGTTTTAGTGAGCGTGAACAGGGCTGCTTAGAAACCGGAGTGTAAGTGGCCTTGGTTGTGATGGTCGGGCTTTGACCATTGCGACCAAGATCCTTACACGCAGGTTTCTGCATCGGAGCGCGTTATGGTGATAACTGATAACTTGCTAGCGTGATGTGACGCTGGCTTTTTTAATGTCATCCTGAATTTTTTAAAAGCCCGCCATTCTCTGTTTGACCGGTCATCGCCAGCATTAACGAATTGTTATTGATTAATCTATATCTTGATATTAGATTCGTTTGGCTATACCATATCTTGTATACGGGAGGGACGGATATGCAAGTTATGATGAAACCGATCACCTTGGCGCCTGAATTCATTGCCGAGGTTAAGAAAGAAATTAAGCCGCACTGGGGGGAGCTTGGCTGGGTAACCTACAAGCGGACCTATGCGCGGTGGCTGCCGAATGAAGAGCGAACCGAAAATTGGGATGAAACCGTCAAGCGCGTTGTTGAAGGCAATATTAACCTTGATCCGCGTTTACATACTGCGGATCCGGATCCTAAAGTAGTAACGGCCTTGCAAAAAGAGGCGCGCAATCTTTTCAAACTTATTTATGGGTTGGCAGGCACGCCATCTGGCCGTAACCTTTGGATTTCCGGAACGGATTATCAAAAGCGTAATGGCGATGCATTGAATAATTGCTGGTTTATTGCGATTCGTCCCCAACCATATGGCGATTCACACATTGTACCAGCCGATTTTTCTGCTGATCAGCCTGCTGTTTCGATGCCATATTCCTTCATGTTTGATGAATTGATGAAAGGCGGCGGTGTTGGTTTTTCCGTCACCAAAGACAATATCGCCAAGTTGCCACCAGTAGCCAGTGCGGTTGATTTGACGATTGTCATTGATCGGCGCAGCGCCAGTTATGAAGCTTCACTTAAGATGGGCGCGGTTGATCGACAAGCATGGGAACAAGCCCATGCAACCGAACGCAACGATCGGTATGTTTTGCCGGATACGCGCGAAGGCTGGGTTTTGGCCAATGCCAAGGTGATTGATCACCATTTTGCCGCAACTAATCCTAGTGGCCAAACGAAATTGGTATTAGACATTACCAATATTCGACCAAAAGGCGCGCGCATTCATGGCTTTGGCGGTACGGCTTCAGGGCCCATGCCGTTAGTTGAAATGTTGCAGGATATCAATAACGTGCTTAATGCGCGAGTTGGTAAGCATTTGACGGCGGTTGATGCAACCGATATTGGTAATCTGATTGGTAAAACCGTTGTCGCAGGTAATGTTCGCCGTTCTGCCGAAATGTCGTTAGGTTCAGCTGATGATGATGCGTTTATCACCATGAAGCAGGATCAAAAGCAACTGTATCATCATCGTTGGGCATCGAATAACAGTGTTGCGATTGATACCCAGTTTGAAGCCTATGCACCGATTGCGACGGCGATTGCCAAAAATGGCGAACCAGGCATTGTCAATCTCGACTTGTCCCGGCGCTATGGACGCATTGTCGATGGCGAAAATGCCGCCAATGATCCGGATGTCGAAGGGACAAATCCTTGCGGCGAAATTTCTTTGGCCAACGGTGAGCCCTGCAATTTATTTGAAGTATTCCCGGTTGTGGCCGTGCAGCAAGGTTGGAAGCTAAAACAGGCCTTCACGTTAGCTGCGCGTTATGCTAAACGGGTCACCTTTAGCAACTACGACTGGCAGGTTTCACGCGATATTATCAAGAAGAACCGGCGAATCGGCATTTCGATGTCCGGGATTCAAGACTGGTTCCTGGATGATTTCGGTCATCGAGTTGTTTCCGGATTTGAACCGGTTGTTGATCCGCATACGGGTAAAATGGTTGAGAAACCGGTTTATGATCCGGAAATTAAACAAGCGGTTGATGGGCTTTATCGTACGGTGGTCAACGCGGATAAAGCTTATTCTGAAGCCTTGGGATGCGAACCGTCGCGCAAGCACACAACCGTTAAACCATCCGGAACTGTGGCTAAATTGGCGGGTGTTTCCGAAGGCATGCATTTCCATTATGCCGGTTATTTGATTCAACGGATTCGGTTCCAGGCCAATGATCCGCTATTGCCGGCACTGAAGGCATGCGGCTATCACATTGAACCGGATGTTTACACTAAAAATACGATGGTCGTTGAATTTCCGATTCGTGCAGCGCATGCGGATGATCCGGCATTTGCTTCGGCAGGCACGGTTTCGATTGCCGAACAAATTGCCACCCAAGCGTTCTTGCAAACGTACTGGTCTGATAATGCGGTGAGTTGCACCGTGACCTTCCAGCCTGAAGAAGCTGACCAGATTGCTGACTTATTATCACAATATCGGCATGTCATCAAGTCCACGTCAATGCTGCCATACGTTGGCGCAGGCTTTAAACAAGCACCAAAAGAGCCAATTGACGTCCAGACTTACAAGCAGAAATGCCAACAGATTCACGGTTCGGTTGCAGCGGTTTTTGCGGCTCAAAATGCCGATCATGATCAAAAAGATCTCGAATTAGTGGATCAAACCGATTGTGCTGGCGGTGCTTGCCCGATTAAATAAACGATACGGAGGATGTAGGTTCATGTTAAAGAAAGTTTTACGGTCACTGGTTGTCTTCTTCACTGCGATGTTGGTTCTTACCGGGTGCAGCAGCAGTGCTAGCAGTACGGCCAAAAGCAGCAGCAAACCCAATCAGATTGTGGTCACGTATCAACTGAAGGAAAACGGTAAGGCATTTGCGAATAAGAAAATTACGCAACCTAAAAAATCTGTTGTTATGACCGGTTTGAAGAAGGGCTGGAAAGTCAAGGCTTCCAAGGGCTTCATCACCGAGATCGCTGGCAAGAAGCAAAATGTTGCCAAGAAAACATACTGGCTGTACACCATCAATGGCAAGATGGCTAAAAAAGGTGCCTCGCAGCAACCGGTTAAGAACCATGATAAAGTTGTGTTTGACTTGAGTGTGACTAAATGAAGTTGCCAGTAGCAGCCAAAAAGCCATCGCCTGTCCGGGCGGTGGCTTTGCTTGGTTTATTAACCGCCTTGTGTACGGTTTTGCGCATTATTAAAGTACCGATTCCTAATGTTCAGCCCGTCACGGATATTTTGATGGTGACAACGCTGCTACTGGGAATTCGGTGGGGCATTGCTTTGACCATGAGTACCTTGGTGGTTTCAAATCTGATTTTAGGATTTGGCTTGTGGACGTTGCCACAGATTGTTGCTTATGCGATGTGCCTAGTCGTGGTTCAAGTTATCGTAACGTTGATACCACTGATTCGGCGCACACTTTGGCTTCAGATTGGGATAGCCGGTCTGCTTGGCTACTTATACGGGTTCATCGTTAGTTTAGGAATGGCGGTCATTGGTAGTTTGAATGGTCTTGGCTTTTGGGCTTATTATTTAAGTGGTTTATTGTTTGATACTTATCACGCCATTGGAAATCTCGTGTTTTATCCGATAGTGGTGCTGGTTTTGCAACAGGGATTGAAACGCTTTTCTCATCAGGGTTGAAGACAGGAGGCAGTCATGAAGCTATACACAAAAGTCGGGGATCACGGTGCGACCAAACAGATTAACGGTAAGAAGGTGCCAAAATACGATCCGCAGATTGTGGCACTAGGCGAACTTGATGAACTCGATTCGTGGCTCGGCTATGTTGCTGCTCAAGCGCAGGCAATGCCAGGATTTAACTGGCTTACGGAGGCATTGGAAACACGGCAGCGGGAATTATATGAGCTGCTGGCGGATATTGCGGTTCCGCGGCACCAAACGATCACAGAAGCACATGTGAAAGCACTAGAAGATGCGATTGATCAAATGATGGCCGCCGTTCCCCATATCACAGCGTTTGTTTTGCCAGGCGGACATCCGCTAGCAGCCGCGTTACAATACGGCAGAACAGTGGCCCGGCGCGCAGAACGGTCATTGGATCAATTAGCTACTAAAGATGACACTTTGAGCGCCGTCACATTGCAATATAGCAACCGGCTATCTGACTATCTTTTTGCGTTGGCACGCTATGTCAACTTCAAAGCAGGCGTTGCTGAGGTGAAAAGTAAGTAAACAAGGTTAGCGTGATCGTTAGTTTGAAAAGACCGGCAAGTAAAAAGCCTTGATCCGAAAAATTGGACCAAGGCTTTTTGCATACTGTGATAGTGGAACGTATTTTTAACTAAAAGCTATCCTGTCGCTTGCGAAGATTGGCTTGCGGCTGGCGACCTTATTCCGCTACTGGCAACATTTTCAAAAGATGGTGTTGTTCAAACCAATAGCCGATCCGTAGAAGTTGATCTTCACGACCCTTGGCGGCGGTAAATTGGATCCCTAGTGGCAGGCCTTCATCTGAAATAGCGGTCGGCAAGCTGATGGCTGGGGCGCCGGTTAAGTTCGCTTGTTGCGTGAATGGTGAATAGGTGAGACTGGGTTCGAATAAATCCCAGATCAGCGTTTGTTGTTCGCTTGGGTCAAGCTCGGCTGCGTGGTGCATTTTTTCAATGATCGCTGGTGATTGTAACGCGGCATCAATGCGCGGGGCGGTTTTGGCGGTGGTCGGGGTTAACAGCAAGTCGTAAGTTTCATGAAATCGACTGTAAGCTTCAGCGGCCCGATCCCAGATGCCTAATGACCGGCTGTAATCAGCGGCGGTGGTGTGCAACCCTGCTTGGTAAATGGCCCAAGTGATTAACTCGATATCGTTAGGCGTAACCGTCCGACCGGTTTGATCGGTGTAGGCTTGGAACATGGCAGCCGTTTCGCCACCATTCATCAGATAATAAGCCTGCATGAGCGCAACACCGTCTACATCCGGAGCGGCTTCGGTCACCGTATGCCCTGCAGCGCGCAACGCATCGACAGCTTTTTCGACGGCAGTTATGGCGGTGCTGCTGACCGGTGTGCCCACGGGAGATTGCGTTGTGTAAGCGATTCTTAACGGTCGCGTGTCGTTGACTTGATCAAGCCGCAGTGGTGGGGCAATAAACGGTGCGGCTAATTGAGTAGTGGCTAAACCGCGTAAGAGCGCTTCGGTATCTGCCATCGTCCGGGTCAAGGCAAAATTAATGGAGGCGCCTTGCCAGCCGCGCCATTCATCGGGACCGGTGGGAACACGGCCGCGCGTTGGTTTTAACCCGATCAGTCCAGAAAATGAAGCGGGGATGCGGATAGAGCCGCCACCGTCAGAACCGGCTGCGAGCGGGCTAATTCCTGCGGCAACCAACGCTGCAGCACCGCCGGAAGAGCCACCCGGTGAGTAGGCCAGATTCCAAGGATTTCGCGCCGGTCCGTAAAGTGCAGCATCGGTAATGTTTTTAAATCCGAATTCCGGCACATTACTTTGACCGACAATGATGAAACCCAGTCTTTGCAAGGCCTGAACAAAGTTATTCGTACGGGTTGCCTTGGCATTTTTAAAAAGGCGACTGCCGCCCGTTTCTGGAGCGCAGGCGAGGCTTTGACCGAGTCCCTTCAAAAACAAAGGGACCCCGAAAAAAGGCTGACCAGTATCCGTGAGTGCCGCGGCTTCATGCTTTGCCGCATCAAACCTCGTCCACGTTACCGCATTCAGTTGCAGATTGCGCGTGGTTAATTTTTTTGCAGTCATGTCAATCAAGTCACCACTCGTCACGGTACCTGCACGAACAGCCGCGGCTTGAGCTAATGCTGAAGAAATCATGTTTAGCCTCCAAAAAGATAGTGAGCGCGAGCCGGCGCGGTTAGAAGTCGGAGTGTAAGTGGCCTTGGGCGTGATGGCCGGGCTTTGGCCATTGCGACCAAGGTCCTTACACGCAGACTTCTGCGCCGGGGAGCGCGTTATAGAAAGTGAGCGTGAACCAGCCCGGTTAGAAACCGGAGTGTAAGCGGCCTCGGGCGTGATGGCCCGGGCTTGGCCGTCGCGTTCGAGGTCCTTACACGCAGGTTTCTGGGCTGGTGAGCGCGTTATGGTCGAAGCGCGAGCCGGCGCGGTTAGACCTCATGCCAACAAGCGCCTTTTGTTTCCCTGACAGCAGTTATTTTTAGTTACCTTTGACAACCATCTTACCGTCAAGTTAAGCTTTGAGTAAAGCTAATTGTTTTAGACCGTTATATTTTTTCGGCTAAGGCATGAAAACGAGGGAGTGAGGAAACAATGGCAGTTTATGGATAATAGCGACGCGGCACCCACGCAGACATGAGTGCAATCATTAAGTGGAAGGTGCTCATGTGGTCAAAACAAACTCAATGGCGAAATGTATTGATGAGCTGTTATTAAGCAACATGGGCTCTGAAACCTTGCCAAGTATGATGAAACCAGTAAGTGTCTCGCGGATGCTTGCTAGAGACGACATGCATACGTCAAATTTATGAGGAGGAACGATATAAAGCTTTAATTCGTGTCATAGCGGCATGCTTCCACAGTTTATATAACAAATAATGATGTTCAATAAAACCATATCGAGGCGCGATGCTTCGACTCAGGAGAAAACTGCTGCACTGACACGGTACAGCCAGCAAGAACCACAAGCCATTTTTGCAGCTTTGAAGACGCAAGAAGCGGGTTTGTCTTCACAAGAGGCAGCAGAACGGCTTGAACAGGACGGCCCCAACACGGTTGTTACCCAACATCCGCGCCCGTGGTATTTAATTTTATTCGCTGCATTCAATGAACCCTTTGTCTGGGTATTGCTATTGTTGTGTGCAGTCTCAACCATGACTGCGGATTATGACGGCGCCAGAATGATGGGCTTGATGATTATCTTATCGGTGTCCATTCATTTTTGGCAGGAATACCGTTCTCAAAAGGAAAGTCATGCATTGGCGGCCTTGATTGCCAATACCACGGCGATCACACGTGCCGGTGAAACCAAAGAGCACCCCATGGATGAAGTGGTGCCTGGTGACATTGTTCAGCTGGCGACCGGTGATATGATCCCGGCTGATGCCTATTTAGTTGCGACTCATGATTTATTTGTCAATCAGTCGTCGTTTACTGGTGAAGCGATGCCGGTAGAGAAGAAAGCAGGCGCGGCGAATTTAAGCGATGAACAAAGCTTGTTTGATGCTCCTAATCTCGTTTTTATGGGAACTGATGTAATTTCCGGATCGGGGACGGCCGTTATTCTAAAAACGGGAGACGCGACTTATTTTGGCGACATGGCGAGTCAAATTAGCGATAAGCCGGCGCCGACCAGTTTTGAGCAAGGGATGCGCGCCATTAGCCGGGTTTTAATTAGCATGATGTTGGTGCTGGTGCCGGTGGTCTTTGTCATTAACGGTATTACCAAGCACGATTGGTCCCAGGCATTCTTTTTTGCCATCGCGGTGGCGGTCGGACTGACACCGGAAATGCTGCCGATGATTGTCAACAGTAACCTGGCAAAAGGGGCGTTGGCGATGTCGAAGCGGAAAGTCATTGTGAAACGACTGCACGCCATTCAAAATCTTGGCGCAATTGATACGCTTTTCACGGACAAAACCGGGACCATCACTGAGGACCGGGTCGTTGTGATGCGCTATGTTGATGCTACGGGCGAAACCGATCCGGCAGTGTTGCGGATGGCATATATGAATGCTAATTATCAAACCGGGTGGCACAACTTGATGGATACTGCAGTGGTGGATTATGCCCGTGAGCATCAGCATCTTTTAACCGATTTACCAAGCGGGCTGACCAAAATTGATGAGATTCCGTTTGATTTTGAACGCCGCCGACTGACGGTTGTCGTTGCTAACGATGCGCATCAATGGATGATCACAAAAGGCGCCTTTGAAGAAATGCTGGCGGTTTGTGACCGAGTGCAACTCAATGGTGATGTGCTGCCGCTGACACCTGAGCGGATCCGAAAACTTAAACAAACTAACGCGGCCATGAGTGGTCAAGGTATGCGCATGATTGTCGTGGCATATCGTCAAGACGTCCATCAACAGGAAATTTATACGCCGTCGGATGAACAGCATATGGTTTTGGCTGGTTTTCTGGGTTTTCTTGATCCGGCCAAACCCGATGCAAAAGAAGCAATTGGGTTGTTAGGCGCGCATGGTGTCCGGGTTAAGGTTCTGACCGGCGATAACGCCATTATTACGCAGCATGTTGCTGAGGAAGTAGGAATTGCCAATCAGCTTGTTGCAACCGGTAATGACGTTGACGCCATGGATGATAGCGCGTTGCGACAGGCAGTTGAGACCACGGATTTGTTTGTGAAACTAAGTCCGATGCAAAAAGCCAGAATCATTAAAACCATGCGTGCGGCCGGTCACACAGTCGGATACATGGGTGATGGCATCAATGATACTGCAGCGTTGCGTGAAGCGGATGTCAGCATCAGCGTGGATACAGCTGCCGATATTACCAAAGATGCAAGCGGCATTATTTTGTTAGAAAAAAGCTTGCTGGTGTTGGAAGATGGGATTCTAGAAGGCCGTCGCGTTTATGCTAACGCTATGAAGTACATTAAAATGACCATTGCGTCTAATTTCGGTAATGCTTTTTCGGTGTTGGTGGCGAGTATCTTTTTACCTTTCCTACCGATGCTGGCCATTCAATTGCTGGTTCAAAATCTGATTTATGATACCTCGCAAATGACGATTCCATGGGACAATGTGGATGAAGCAACCTTAGCGCAACCGACACCATGGCGAGCCAAGGGATTATTGCGCTACACATTGACTTTTGGACCGCTAAGTTCGATTTTTGATATCACGACTTTCCTATTTCTATGGTTCGGGCTTGGCGTTGGAACTCACGCCGCCAGTGTGTCGGCGCAGCATCTATTTCAAGCGGGTTGGTTTGTGGTTGGATTGTTTACGCAGTCGCTGGTGGTTCATGTGTTACGTACTCGTCACACACCATTTTGGCGGTCACCAGCCTCAGCTATTGTCATCTTGTCAACCATGATGGCTTTGTTAGTTGGCCTTTTCATCATTCTATCGCCATTCCATCAGGCATTTGATTTCGGTATTTTACCAGTCACTTACTGGCCCGGAGCTGCCGTCATTATTCTTGTCTATTTGATATTGGTTGAAACTGTTAAAAGAATTTACCTAAAGCGCGGACGACCGTGGTTATGAAGGTTTTTGGGAACAGATAAAACGCAGGGATGTGCCGGTTCTTCTTGCCTTTTATCGTCCAACATGGTAATCTATTCGAGTATGTTTTCAGCATACGCGTGGGAGGTCAAAAATTCTGGCCATCATAACCACATCACGGACTTAAGGAGGTATGTCTCGTGGCTAAAAAAGTAGCAAACATTGTCAAACTCCAAATTCCTGCTGGGAAAGCAACCCCAGCTCCTCCGGTTGGCCCTGCACTTGGGCAAGCCGGTATCAACATTATGGGGTTCACCAAGGATTTCAATGCACGGACAGCTGATCAGGCTGGCATGATTATCCCGGTTGTTATCACGGTTTATGAAGATCGTTCATTTGATTTCGTAACCAAGACCCCGCCGGCTGCTATTCTACTGAAGAAAGCTGCTGGTGTTGAACATGGTTCCGGCGAACCGAACACGAAGAAGGTTGCTAAGGTAACCAAAGCTCAGGTTAAGGAAATCGCCGAAACAAAGATGCAAGACCTTAACGCTGCCGATGTTGAAGCGGCAATGCGCATGGTTGAAGGAACAGCTCGCTCCATGGGCTTCGAAGTCGAAGACTAGGCCGCACTGTTCGGATTCTCAGTGAAAACTGAGGCAATCAGGTGGAAGGGAGTAAAATGCTCCCAGTGACCACATTTGCAAGGAGGAAAACCCAGAATGGCTAAAAAAGGTAAAAAGTATTTAGAGGCTGCTAAGGCCGTTGATGCGACCAAGCAGTATACCCCTGAAGAAGCAGTTAATCTGCTTAAGAAAATCGACTTTGCAAAGTTCGACGAAACCGTTGAAGTTGCATATCGATTGAATGTTGATCCAAAGCAGGCTGACCAGCAGATCCGTGGCGCTGTTGTGCTACCAAACGGAACTGGTAAAACGTCGAAGGTTATTGTTTTTGCCCAAGGCGATCAGGCTAAGGCTGCTGAAGATGCAGGTGCTGATATTGTTGGCGCCGAAGATCTTGTGCAAAAGATCCAGGACGGCTGGTTGGACTTTGATGTTGCCGTTGCGACACCACCAATGATGGCCCAAGTTGGACGTTTAGGTCGGATTCTTGGCCCGAAAGGCTTAATGCCAAACCCGAAGACCGGTACTGTTACGATGGACACGGCCAAGGCTGTTAATGACATCAAGGCTGGTCAAGTTGCTTATCGTGTTGACAAGGCTGGTATCATCCATGCCCCAATCGGTAAGAAGAGCTTCGATGCTGACAAGTTGCTTGAAAACTTCAAAGCAATGAATGATATTGTGCTGAAGGCTCGCCCAGCAAGCACCAAAGGTATTTACATCAAGAGTTTGACGTTGACCTCAACGATGGCACCTGGCATCAAGGTTAACCCAACAGACTTCTAAAACATTCATTGAATATTTTAAGACTCGCTATGACTAGCGGGTCTTTTTCTTTTGCGGTAAATTAAGTCTGAACCGTCAAGTTACGAAAAGAGGTCTTACTATGGAATCGTTCACGATCCGTTCGCTTCGACCCAATGATGAGGATGCATTTAATGAGTTTCGGCGCGATGTTTTAAATTTCGATCAGCAAAATCCTTACAGTCAAAATATTGTTCGCGAATTGACGCCTGCAACCGACTTTACGACAAGGTTGGCAGTACTAACCGCCGATCAGAATCCCGAAAAACCCGAGCTAGTGCCGCAGTTTGCTTTTTTCATGTTTAACTCGGAAAACGTCATCTTGGGGCGGGTTCGCTGCCGGACTGAAATGACACCGATGCTAGCCAGAACCGGTGGGCATTTTGGCTATCATGTGGCTCCGTCTCAGCGCGGCCACGGTTATGCGAAAAACTTGCTCAAATTTGCGTTAGGCTATTATCAGCAACGCCGGGAACCTTATGTCATTGTGACGGCAAAATCGGCTAATTGGGCGAGCCGCAAGACGATTGAGGCCAGTGGCGGCGTTTTACAGGAAATTTTGCCCGGACAAAACACTGAACCGCTTGCCATTTACCATATTCAGTTAGCTGCTGCAACGGGTATTTGAGCCCGACGACTTGTTGATAGCGGATTATTCGGTGCTTGTTGATACGATAATTTGCCAGGCAATCTGTCGTCGAAGGTTCATCCGCTGTCTTGGAATTTATCCGGTTGGCATCTACCCTCTGAATAAGCTATGATTAAGTAAGGACACGAAGGGAGCGTTTACAAAAATGGCTTATCAAACCGTTGATCCGAACACGAACACGTTGGAGAAAACTTATGCGAACACAACATCGGCACAAATTAGTGAGATGTTGACGGCGGGGCATGCTTTTTACAAGCAGCAGCGTAATCTTGACCCTGAAACGCGTAGTGCAACATTGCATGCGGTTGCTGCTTATTTCCGCGACAATGCCGATGAAATGGCGGCTATTATTACCAAAGAAATGGGTAAGCGGACCGAAGAAGCGTTAGGCGAAGTTGAACTTTGCGCTGAAATTGCGGATATGTACGCTGATCGGGCTCCGGCATTGTTGCAGCCGCAACCGCTTAACAGTACTGCAGGGGCTGCGGTGGTCAATCACGTTGCCAGTGGTATTGTGTTTGGCGTTGAACCGTGGAACTTCCCTTACTACCAGTTAATGCGTGTTTTCGCACCAAACTTTATGGTGGGGAATGCGGTGATCATTAAACCTGCCAGCAATGTTCCGGCTAGCGGCCTTGAATTTGAAAAAGCAGTTCTGGCTGGCGGCGCTGACAAGGGTGCTTTCCAAATCGCACTTATCGGGCATGATGATACCGAGACCTTTATTAAAGATCCGCGCGTTGCCGGTGTCTGCTTGACGGGTTCAGAAGGTGCGGGTTCGCATGTGGCGGCGTTGGCAGGTAAGTATTTGAAGAAGTCGCTGATGGAATTAGGCGGTATGGATGCTTTTCTGGTCTTGGACGGGGCTGATCTTGAGCACGTGATTCCAGAAGCCATTAAAACTCGCCTCATGAATTGCGGACAGGTTTGCACCAGCTCCAAACGGTTTATTGTGTTGGATAAATACTACGATGACTTTGTTGCCGGCTTGAAGAAAGGTTTTAAAAACGTCAAAATTGGCGATCCGAGTGATCCATCAGTCAATGTGGGTCCGTTGAACAGTCAAAAGGCAAAAGATAAGCTGCAAGGTCAGGTTGATACTGCCATTGAACACGGAGCCAAAGTTGTTTACGGCAATACACCGGTTGATTTGCCTGGTGCCTTCTTCCGGCCGACTATTTTAACGGATATTGACAAGGACAATCCGGCGTATCGGACAGAATTATTCGGCCCGGTTGCCTGCGTTTATAAGGTGCATAGCGAAGAAGAAGCGATTGCGTTGGCTAATGATGTTCCTTATGGCCTTGGCGGAGCAGTCTTTGCCGGTGATACCAATCATGCGGCAGAAGTCGCTGCGCAGATTGAAACCGGTATGGTCGGTGCCAATCAGAGTCAAAGTTACAATGCTGAGCTTCCATTTGGCGGGGTCAAGAACTCCGGGTATGGTCGTGAACTTGGCGATTTAGGCCTGTATACGTTTGTCAATGAGCAAACGGTGACCCGGGCGCTGCGTCAGTGATCTAGCCCGCACGAGTTTCAAGTGAAAAACCGCCTTTGTATCATAACGAAACTTTGAAAAGACTTTGTTGCGCATTTGGCGTGATAAAGTCTTTTTTAATGGTCAGAAGCATGAGTCAATAACTGGAATTTGGCGCGAAAAAATTTGTAGACCAAGGAACAGCTTATGGTGGCATGCTTTTTTGGTGATGAATCGGTTTTTGGAAAATAATTTTCGAAAATTTTTTTTAACCTGTGGATGGCTGATATGGCGCTGATTATAAAGGGGGATGGTGCAATATGCTCGAGGAAAATTCAAAAGTGGAATCGATTTCATTGTATTTATATATTAACAAATTTTTTAATGCTAGTATTGTATAAGTAGTCAGAAATTAGTGTAGGGTATGAGTTAAATTCTAGCCAGTGACGGTTCTGAGTGGCCGACGTGTTAGCACCTATATTGGATAGATAACGCTTCCGGGGGACAAGGTTAATTAATAGTCAGAATTCGTTTCATAACTAACACAATTTTTCTCGATAAGTTTATTTTTGAGTCTAGGAGTGATTGCTAGTGAACTATTTCATCAATTTCGGTATGCCTGCCAGCAAATCGGGTATTGAGCATGCGCAGATAAAGCGCAAGCGCCTATTTGATAAGCATGGTGAACCTTACGTATTTCTTCTACGGGATTGGGAACGGGATCTACATACTAACACTGCCAATGCAGGAATTACGGATGATCACCTCGTTAACATGTTTGATTACTATCAGCACGCCTGCCATGTTGACGCGGTCCGGTTGTTACCGGAGCAGGTAGACCTGGGACTTAAAGATCTTCAATATTCCGATGATTACGAGCACAATCGTATGTTGGTTTCACGAGCTGATGGGCGATTGGCTGCGCGGATCAACTATGTTCGCGGCACTAGACAGGTGGTTTCTGTCGAATTGTTTGACGGAGTTGAGAATCTATACCAAGTTGAATTTTATGATGTTCGCGGATTTAAATCATTGGTTCAGTGGTATACCCCAGACAATAAGGTTGGCAACGAGGAATGGCTAACGGTGGATGGCCGTCCGGTAATCAGAGCATTTAACAAGAAAAATGAAGATGGCAAGCTTAAGCAGACTGGGTGGATTCTGACAGATCGCAAAGGTAAAATTTTTCAGTTTGACACGATTGATGCGTTTTTTGAACATTTTATTAATGACATGAATGAAACTGGCCAGAATGTCTTTATCCTTGATCGGTCTTTATTGGCGGATGAAGCGCTTATTCATCTAGAGAAACCCGCTTACACGATTATGCACCTACATAATTCACATGCTGGCGATGCGCAACGGCCAATGGATTCGATTATGAATAACAATTATGAATTTGCATTAGTTAATGGTGCGAAGTATTCAGCATTTGTTTCTGCAACTAAAAAGCAGGCAGCTGATGTTCAAAGACGCTTCCCTTACATCAAAAAGTCCTTCCATGTTCCTGTTGGCGTGGTATCGGATGACGTGCTTCACCGCCAGCGAATTCTGTCGGAAAATCGAATATTCGGCAAAGTCATCGCGGTTGCTAGGATTGCACCGGAAAAAAATCTGAATGATCTGGTTCGAGCCATTGCCATCGTCCACAAACAAATACCGCAAGTGACGCTGGATTTGTATGATTACCCGGATGCAACGAATCATTATGCTGAAAAACGAAAAATCGAAAAAACAATCCAAGAACTTTCATTGGAAGGGGTTGTGACTTTTAAAGGCTACACGGAAAATCTGGAAAGTGCGTATGATACTGCCCAGATTTTTGGCTTAACTTCTATCATGGAAGGTTTTGATCTCTCATTACTGGAGGCGATTTCGCATGGTGTTGTCGGCGTGACCTATGACGTTAACTACGGTCCAAACGAAATCGTGCAAGACGGCATCAATGGGTATGTCACTCCGTATGGCGATATTCATGCCTTAGCGGAGAAGATTCAGTTATTGCTATCCGATCGTGACAAGATGCAGCAGATGAGTACGAATGCATACGAATCTGCTAACAGATATTCTGAAGAAAATGTTTGGAAGAAATGGCACAAAGTTTTAATGGATGCACAAAAGAGTGAGGGGAAGGTGACGAAATGATTTACATGGTTGGTGAAAATGTTTTCACATTTAATTCCGGCACTGAGTTCTCGCAGCTGCAACGCCTGAAAGCCTTCAATCAAAATGGCATTGAATCTAAACTGCTACTCCGGAACTATAATCGCTTCTTGTATCGGGATGCCAAGCGTGCAGGAGTTAACAAAGATGCATATATCAACATGTACGATTATTTTCAGGGTGTTGTCGGGGTTGAGCGTAAAGAACAGAAGTTACGCTTACTCGAATCGATTCCCCTGACGAAATATCATGTCGTTGGGATTGACAATAATACGACAACTATCGATCTGTTAGGTCGAACGCTTGCAAAGATTACTGTCATGCCAGAGACGGTCGGATTAGTTGGAAGTATTGATTATTATGATCGCTTTGATCACAAAGAGTTAACCGAATTCTGGGATTGGCGCGGGTTTAAGTCTATGGAACAAAATTATAATCCCGATGGAACCGTGGCTGCACAGAAGTTTTTGGATCAGAAAGGCCATGTGGTTTTGGAGATTATCCACATGAATAAAAATGGTCAGCTTGCACCGACAATGTGGAAGTTGGTTCATTATCAAGGACATGATTATGTATTTGATTCCGAAGATGACCTGTTCCGTTTTTTCCTGAATGAAATTAGTAAAGGCAATCCGGGAATCATGATTTCAGATCGCAGAACGCTTGATGCTGCCGTCAAGCAAGTTAACCATGCAACTGCTAAGCTCGCTTTTATTCATGAAGGTGACCTGTTCTTGAAAGGAGAAGGGAAGAAGCGCGTACCTAATGTCATTTACAACGAGGTACTAAGCGAGCAGCATCCGTTTAGTACCGTTATTTTTCCTACGCATGATCAAGTTAAAGCGATTGAGACTCAATATCCGCACTTAACCATTGCGGCTGCCCCGGATACTTATGCACAGACGCCGAAAGCCAAGAAAATACAACCCGATCATCCACGATTGGCGTATATCGGGCGTCTTTTTCCAGATAAACAGATTACGGATTTGGTTGATGCGTTTGAACGTGTACACCGAGAACGTCCGGATGCTGAACTGTTCCTCAAAGGTTATTTTTCAGACGAGGCCTATCGCCGGGAGATCCGCGATAGAATCCACAAGAAAAAACTTGATGATGCGATTCATCTGGTTGCCTATAGCAATGACAATCAGGATATTTTGGACAAGACGACGCTGTTTGTTTCTGCGGCGAAGTCAGAAGCTTTCGGTATGAATAGTCTTGAGGCAATGTCGTATGGCATACCAGTGGTTGCATACGGATGCCACTTCTTGAAGCATAACCTGTTAGTGAACAGACAAAATGGGGTGGCGGTTGTTAATATGACGCCTAGCGAGTTAGGCAAGGCGATTTTGGTCGTGTTGCAAGATAATCGGCTTTATCACAAATTACAAGCTGGTGCTTTAAGTACTGCAAAACAACATTCAGAAGCTGATTTCATCGGTGCATGGAAGTCAGTATTATCAGCGTTCTTTTGAGATGACTCCCGGTTCGCTTTTGCTTGCAAGTACTCAGGAAAGGGGATGATCGCACCACGAGAAACTATTTAAACAGTTCTAAGCCGGATTTTTAAATACAAGTAAAAAATCAAGTGGGTTGCTCATTATTTATTGAGAGGATCTTGGGTATGAAAAAGATAAATAGAGCAAATGTTTTGGTGGAGAAAAAGCGTTTCAAGATGTTTAAGGCAAAGAAGAAATGGTTAATTGCTCCATTATTCTTCATCGGCATCGGTTTGGGGACCGCCTATCAGACGAATTTGGTTAAAGCTGATGCTCAAGCGCCCAACAGTTCAGAGTTTACCGAAGCGCCTTCATCGGGAGCCAGTAGTGGTCAAAATGGAACAAATAGCCTGAAATCAGCAAGTGCAAGTGTAGCTACAGCCAGCAGCAGTGCGAGCGATGGTCAAGCCAAAGCGAGCACGGCTAATGTGGCAACGACCACTAATAGTAAAATTGGCGGCAGTCAAAGTAGTGCCAACGCAGCCAGTGCGTCTTAAAGTAGTGCTAGCGTTGAAAGTAGTGGCCAGATCAAAAGCACTAGTTTAGCCAGTGCTGGCAGTAACGGCGAAAAAGCGACCAGCGCTCTAAGCAGTAGTGCAGTTGATGCCAGCGATGGTCGTGCGAGTCAGGGTGTTGGCGGCACGTCAAGTGGTAGTTCAGATACTACGAGTCAGGCAAATGAAGGCAACAGCGCCGCCAGTGTAACAAGTGCAAGCGCCAATAGTGCCTCTGCAACAAATACATCTGAAGGTCAAACTCCAGTTAATGAAGCGGTATCAAACGATGCTTCTAGCGCCGATGTCAGCACCGCGTCAGAGTTTGATGCAGCCATGGCCGATTCAACGGTAAGTGTCATCAACGTACAGTCCGACTTTGTTATGGATGTTAGTGGTGATCGCCAATCGTATGCTTATCGGCCAAACCTAATTATTAATGGCAATAACCACACAATTGATTTTCAAAAGAAGTATTTCGAAGCTGATCCTACAAGTAGTCAGAATGAATCATTTACCATCAACGATTTAAATATGTACGGTTACAGTTGGTGGGGCCCGGTTACTATCAAGGGCAGTAAGCCGAAAGACGGCATCGATCATTCGGTAGTGTTCAATAATGTCACATACACAGGTGCACAACTGATGTATGGCATTTATACAAAAGCCTTTATTAAGGGGAATACAAAGATTCAGTCAGTGGGCAGTTATGTTTCCCCGCTGGACGGATCAACCCAGACAACCCAAGGCTTAGGCAACCAGCAAAACTTTCAAATTAGTTATTTAGAGGTTTTGCCTGGCGCTACTTACACGGGGACAACTACTGGTGGGACTAACGTTGAAGTATATGATGGCGGTTCATTTATTGTTGACAAGGGAGCAACCGTTAACTTACAACGCACGGATGCAAGCAAATCGAATGAACGTGGTACGAATGCATTGATTGATACACAGGGAGGTAACGTTGAGTTTAAGGATGGATCAACCGTTATCCTTAATAAAAATGCACTTGTGAAAGATGGCTTTGCACCAATCTATATTGAAGACGGTGGTAATCTAACCGTTGATAAGAATGCAACGGTATCCATTACCGGTGCAACTGGAAACATCCCGGTAAGAATTGACGGTACCGGAACTGTCAACCTCAACGAAGGATCGCACATGACGATCACTCAAAATGGTGCGCCTAAACTTGGCTATGGCTTTATCAATATTAAAGGTACCGGAGGCTTCTTCGTTGCAAGTGGCAGCACTTTGGATCTTAATGTAACGGGTACAGGGACAAAGAGTGTCAATGCAATTAATGTAGCAAATGACGGTCAACTGAGTTTTGCACAGGATGCTACGGCCAACTTAACCATTGACGGTGGCACGGGCGAAGCGCATTTGTTGAAAGTCGGTGACGATGCCAACATTAACATCTATATGCCGAAATCCGTTCTTTTTAAGATTACCGATAACGATGACGCAGACAGCAGTTTATTTAAAGTCAGTGGTACCGGCACGCTAACAGGTCAATATGTGAAAATCATTCCGGATGACGGGAATGCCTATGGGCCATATAAGTCCGCTATCTATACACTAAAAGGGAATGGCTCTTCTTCAGATACCGCTACGGTTGAAGGTGAGACAGCAGAAGATGAACAATCCGGGAAAGCACTTGCCGACACGTTTGCGACTGACAAAAGCTTGGAGTTCGTCAGTGCCAGTGATAATTTTATTAAGGTAAATCCAGTTACTGATGAAACCACAACGCTTACAGGTAAAACCACTGCCGGAGCCTATGTAACGATTTCAGGTTTAAAGGGGATTCCAGAAGGCAGCTTAACTGCGAATTCCTATGATAGTACAAAATATTTGGTACAGGCGGACAAGGACGGTAATTGGAGTTACGAACTGCCGACTGGGGTTTCGTTACCTGCCAATGCTTCATTTGAAGTTATTTCGAGTGCTGGATTCATTGTGAAAACAGCGACGGTAGTGATCAACGATGCCGAAACGCCAAAGCAGGCATCCAGTGCAGCTGGCAGCTTAATCAACGCCAATAGTGCTGCTGATGTCACAGCTTCACAGGCAAAGGCTACAAGTGCTGCTGCTAGTGATGCGGCGAGTTATGCAAGTGAAGCGCAATCGATTGCTGGCAGTCATGCTGATAATATGGAAATCAAGTCTCTCGCCAGTGATGCTGAGAAGCAATCGCAAATTGCTTTGGCAGCTAGCAAGTCTGCTGCGGCTAGTTCCAGTGCGGCAGCGTCCGCAGCAATCGTGGCAAGTAGCGCGGCTAGTGAAGCGTCATCTGCAGCTGCTGCCGTAAGTAACGCTGATGCATCAGCAAACTCTGCAGCCGCTGCTTATGATTCCTACGCTTCTGAGGCCAGTGCCGCTTCTGCTGCTAATGATAGTTCGGGATATGCCACTGCATCATCTGCAGCAAGTTCCGCTGCGGCTGCCATGAGCGCAGCGTTATCGACAGCGCAAGTTGCTGCCAAGGTTGCAGTGAGTGATGCAGCAGCAGCGGGTAGTGCAGCTGCTGTTGCTAGTGCAGCTCAAAGCGACTCCAAGAATAAACAAGCGACTGCAGCTACAGCAAGAAGTCAAGCACTTGATGATTTGAATAAGATCAAGTCTCTAACTGATTACGCAAGTGGCGCAAGCTCCAGTGCCAGCGAAGCGGGTCAAGCATCGACTGCAACATCTGCGTATGCTAGTGCTGCAAGTTCGAGTGCCAGTGAAGCCGGTTCATATGCTCATCAGGCAGGCTCCAGCGCCAGTGACGCTGTCGGTCAGTCCGGCAGTGCAGCCCAACATGCCAGCACCGCTGCGAGTGCGGCATCCAGCTATCCGAAGGATAGTGGGATTCAGTCACTAGCCAGTCAGGCTGCAAGCGAGGCAGCAAAGGCAAGCAGTAACGCGAGTGCCGCAACCAGCGCCGCGGCCGTTGGTTTCAGTGCTGCCAGTGATGCAAGTGAACAGGCGAAGACGGCTGCAAGTGCCGATGTGGTGGCAAGCAGTGCGGCCAGCACGGCTAACAGTAATGCGAGTGCCGCAGCCAGTGCGACCAAGGCTGGTGATAGCAAAGCCGCAGCAGGATTCTCGAGTGCAGCGAGTGCTGCAGCAAGCAGTGCCAAGGGTGCAGAAGCAGTTGCCAGCGAAGCGGCGAGTGCCGCGGCATCCGATGACTCGGTAGCTTCTAGTGCCGCCAGTGCGGCTGCAGGCTTTGACAAAGCTGCCAGCGCTGCGGAAGGCGCAGCTTCAAGTGCCGCGAGCGCGGCAGCCAGTTCAGCGGCAGCTCAAGGCACACGAGGTGGCGCAAGTTCCAGTGCCAGCGAAGCGGGTCGAGCATCGACCGCAACATCTGCGTATGCTAGTGCTGCAAGTTCGAGTGCCAGTGAAGCCGGTTCATATGCTCATCAGGCAGGCTCCAGCGCCAGTGAAGCGACTGGCCATGCAAGTAGTGCTACAAGTCAAGCAAGTGCCGCATCCAGTGCTGCGTCCAGGTACCCAAGTGATAGTGGGATCCAGTCAGATGTAAGTATTGCGTCCAGTGCAGCAAGTACTGCATCCAGTGCCGCTAGTGCCGCACAAAGTGAGGCTTCGACGGCATCGTCGGCTGCAAGTCATGCTAGTGAACAAGCAAGTATTGCTTCCAGTGAGGATGTTGTATCAAGCAGTGCTGCGAGTGTCGCGTCCAGCGCGGCCAGTGCCGCATCCAGTGCTGCAAAGGCTGGTAACAGTAGTGCTGCGGGTATATACTCTCATGCAGCAAGTGCAGCTGCAAGCAGTGCTAAGAGCGCTGAAAGTCAAGCAAGCAGTGCCGCCAGTGCTGCTGCTTCTGATGATTCGGTAGCTTCTAGCGCTGCCAGTGCCGCTTTGTCTGACGATGCTAAGGCAAGTAGCGCCGCCGATGTAGCATCCAGCGCTACAACTGCTGCCATTAGTTCCGCCACATCCTTGGCTGATCAGAGTGCCACAGGGTCAACCGCTGGCTCCCATATTTTGCCAAGTACTGGTGGAGAGACGACAGGTAGTATACCATCGGGTCAGACGCCAACACAGACGAAGCCAACACAGACGAAGCCAACACAAACGAAGCCAACACAAGCCGGTCAAACAACCCAGACAGGTTCATTACCGCAAACGGATCATGCAGGGAGGCATATGCTACCGCAGACCGGTGATGATGCTGAAAGCGGTACTTCTGTTTTGGGTTTGCTGATTGTTAGTCTGATGGGATTGTTTGGTCTTGCGGGAACCAGACATCAGAAGGACAATAAGCCATCAAAGTAATATTGGATCACTAATGTCGCCCATACACTGGTGATAAACCAAAATCTGATGGAAATAGCTAGTGGTGTAAGAGATGATTATTCTCTTGCACCACTTTTTTGTTAAGCACGTTTTTTTATGGATTCTGTGTGACAAATGTTTGAAATTGATGTGGTTAAATTGGTTTTGCGGGTAATCTAGCCACTTTAAGAAATAATCCATGGCCACAAAGAAAGGCGTACTGTTTTTAGTACGCCTTTCTTTATGATTATTATAAACTGTCTCTAACTAACTATCTTGACGACTGAGTGAAAAACCATCTTAGTATACTCTACCGTTTTCCTATAAAGAAAATGAGCTTTCAATGACAGCTACTGTTTCGCTGCAGAAGTTTCAATGGTGTCAGCTAACTTAACGCCCATAGTTTCTTTACCAAGGAAAATAATCGCAACAATGGCAATGAGGATAGACGCCGTGAAGATTCCGAAAATACCCGTGACGGACCAATTAGCGCCTAGTAGGTGACCGACTAATAACGGACCGACAATGCCGCCGATTCGGCCGATACCTGCAGCCATGCCAGAGCCGCTGCTACGAACAATGGTTGGGTATTGTTCTGGCGAATAGGCATACAACGCGCCCCACGCACCGAGGTTAAAGAAGGAAAGTAGCATGCCGGCAGTCAAAAGCATCGGTAAGCTGGTTGCCATGCCAAAGCCTAGCGCGCTACCAGCAGTGCCGAGAAGAAAAAGGCTTAAAACAGTTTTTCGACCCCATTTTTCGATCAACCAGGCAGCCACAAAGTAACCCGGTAACTGTGCAAGGGTCATGATCAGCACATAACCGAAGCTATTGATGAGGCTGAACCCTTTGAGCACCATGACACTTGGCAACCACAGGAACATGCCATAATAAGAAAAGACCACCATGAACCAAACAATCCACAACATGAGTGTTGAACGAACATATGGTGGCCGCCAGAGGGTTGTCAGGGTTTTGATTAACCCCGGCCGCGCCACTTTTTTGAACGCGCGCGATTCATGGATGCCTTCACGGAAGTAAAATGCGTACAACCCGGCTAGTCCAGTGGCAAAAATGGCGACCCGCCAGCCCCAGAGTGGCATGACAAAGTATGAAATGATCGCTGCCAGTAGCCACCCCGCAGCCCAGAAGCTTTCAAGCAAGACGACGCTGCGCCCGCGCTTTTCAACCGGGACGCTTTCGGAAACCAACGTTGAAGCAACAGGTAGTTCGCCGCCAAGACCAGCGCCAATAATAAATCTTAGTACAAGAAAAATACCATAACCCGTGGCAAAAGCAGATATGCCACTGCCAATCGAAAAGACTAATAATGTAAGGATGAGAATGGCTTTGCGCCCGAAACGATCTGCCATCATGCCAAACAAGATGGCGCCAACTGCCATTCCGATTGAACTAACACTTCCGATCCAACCCATTTCAACTGTACTCAACTGCCATTCCTTATGTAAAGCGGCAATCACAAAACTCAGCATGCCGACATCCATGGCATCAAACAGCCAGGCAATGCCGATTCCGATAATTAACCGCGTATGGCTAGGTGCTTTCTTTGACATCGTTATCCCCCTTGAGAAATCCAACATTAATTAGGTGTCTTGACACCCTAAAACATGTTACTTATTTCACCAAAAAAAGGCGGGTCTGTCAATGAAAATTTTCATAGTAAGCACGTCTGAGGTGAAGAAGGGATCGTGGCGTTAACAAAAAGTAGCGAGTGAAAAGCCAAATAATTTTCAAAGCTTGGAGGATTCAAGGAAAAAGCAATCGTGAGGCATGGTAAGATAAAACGACATTGTAAAAAGTGAGGAAGGCAATAATTGATGAAGAAAATCATGGAATGGTATTATGGTATTTCACTTAAGGATCGGTTCAAACAGCGCACTTATGACGCCATTATGGGCCGCAATATGCTAACCGCCGAGCTTATGTTAGTTATCGCAAGTGTCATTGCTGTTTTTATCGACGCCAATAGCCTTAAGCTAATTACTGCCAGTACGTGGATTTTACTGTTAGTGACGGTGGCAATTGCGTTACTGAACGTGACAAGTTTGTACTACTATCGTTTGCAGGTAATTGAAGCGGACACACCGGAAGCCTATCGCCAATATGTTTGGTTTGCGGTTGCGCGCGGGGTTTTATCAGCACTGTTGCTGGCCGTGATTATTTTTGCAATCGAAATGGCTTACGAAGCCGCGCTCGATATGAATCCATTGCCGCAGTATTATCTGACAAACCATTTTTGGATCGGGGTTGTGGTTCCGGTGATTTATGGTGTGGCTCGCTTTGCTTATGGGTATATGCACTTGCACGGCAATCAGGAGCAGGAAAAGGATACCGATCATCATGACTAATTTGAATCACGCGGGCTGCCGCGAGGTTACTTTAGCTGACATCCGGCCGCTGCTGGAAACAGCCGATGACTGGACGAAAGGACTTTTTGCCAACTCAGCGGCGACTTTGCTGGGTTTCCCAAAAACCGGTCCGATACAGTTTGCGGCAGCTGTATGGCAAAACGCTTATCATCATCATGCACTATATTTTAATGTCATCGGTCAAAGCTCATGGCTTCCTTTATTGCTCACCAAACTCAAGAAAATGACGGACGAGCAGGATCGGCTGCAATTTAGCACTTATACTGCAGCATCGCCGTTGACGCAGCGATTGCAACGGACAGGGTTTGAGCTTATCCGACACACAGCGATGAGTCACTACCGGAAAATTGCAGCAGCGACTTCTAATGATACCGTGGTGGCACGGTCACAGCTATCCGAAGCTCAGTGGCAAGCCGTGGTTCGGTTAAGTTATCAAAATTATGTGGACGCGCATACCGCTAATCCGGCCACGATGACACAGACGCAATTTGAACAATCGTTGCGAGAAGCCGATCCGAACCAGCCGAGCTTTTTGGTTGAAGGCGGCACCATTTTGGCTTATGTCTTCTGGTTTGAAGACGAGCCAGGTGAACTCACGAGTGCTTGGCTCGGTGGAACAGGGCTTGCTGATACGCTTCGGCTGATGCGCGCAGTTCTACCGCGGCTTCAGGCAGCATTCTCGGTGGTGAACGGTGAATTTGATGATACTGATTCATTCGCGTGGGCCGTTTATCAGCAGCTGGCAGTACCGGATCCGCATCCGCTGATGACCTGGCAAATGAAACTTGATTAATTGGCACAAATCGCATGCAAAAAGCGGCTCTAGTTTAAGTGCTAGACCCGCTTTTAGTGATACCGATGTGCAGTTATATCTTGATGAAATGCGACCTTATCGCTATTCCTGTTGTCGTGGCCGGCTTGACCAGATATGAGGGATGAAGATCCAAACCATTGCAAGGTCAAGCGCTAGGCATAATGCAGTAAAAATAAAGACGCCATTGTAGTCAAAAATGTTGGAAATAAAACCACCGGCCAGTGAACCTGCCATTGAGCCGAACGCCTGAGCACTCTGATTCCAACTAAACACGGTGCCGGTATAGCTCACCGGTGTCATTTTCGAAAGTAACGTCTGAATCGTTGGGAATAAGGCACCGTCTGAAACCCCGATCATGAGGCGAAGAAAGCCTAATGCCCAAATACTGCCGACAATACCTTGAGGGATGTACATGATCACGGCAAAAATCAATCCGCTGACCAGAATTTTTCCGGATCCGATCCGATCGCCCAGCTGCCCCAAGCGTGGTGCAGCCATCAGATTTGAAATACCTGGTAATGCGGCAATGATACCAGCGACAACTGTGATCGGCCCGACATTATGCATCAATTCCTTGACATAAAGACTGATGATTGGGTAAATAGACATGTTTCCGAGCTGAATGATGGCAGTTGAAATCAACAACACCATGATGGCCTTGGGATTGCCGACTTGAGTGAGCAATCCGGGACGCTTTTGCTTGTTCAGCAAGCGCGGATCAGGCGTATAGTGTTCATGCACCATGGTTAAGCTGAGCACAAAGACAATCATGAGTAAGGCTCCGGTAATAATGAAAGTCAGCCGAATTGAAAACGTCTGGGCCAAAAATCCGCCTAGAATCGGTCCGATCAGATTACCGGAAACATAGCCAGTTGTCAGAATTCCAATGGCAGTTCCGCTTTTTGCTTTCGGCGTTTCGGTGGCAATCAGAGCGCTGGCATTAGGAATGTAACCAGCTGCCAATCCTTGTAAAAAGCGTAATGCAATGAGCGCATAAACATTATGCACAAACCCGCACGCACCAATAATGATTGCCATGCCGAAACTGGAGCGCAGCAGCATCAGTTTACGGCCGCGACGATCCGCCAGTCGGCCCCAAAGCGGACTGACAATCGCAACTACCATAAAGGTGACTCCAAACGTAATACCGGAGTAGATACTGAGTTGGCCTTTGGTAAAATCGCCGAGCTGGTCGACATAGAGTGAGATAAACGGCGAAACCTCACTAAAACCCATGCCGGCGATGAAGGTGCCAAGCCATAAGACAGCCAAATTTTGCTGCCATGGCTCGAGACTTTTAAGTTTACTTGGCAAGATCGCCAACTTCCTTTCAAAAAATTAGTTACCTAACTAATATAACGCAATCTGTGAGTGCTTACAATTCAACGTGTCAGTTTACGATTGTTGAAGTCTCGGCATTCGCACAAAATATATTTTTGCAGAAACACTTTGACATCAACCTCCGACCATGGTATTCTACTCGTTGTGATTAGTCACTCTGCCTAAGACTCAGGGGGCGCAAGCCTTAATCATCCTGCCGAGGTGGTATCGGAAACAGTAGATACCTCTATGTCTTGGTAGACATGGAGTTTTTTTATTGCTAAAAACTTCAACCAAACTAATGGAGGTGAAAAACATGAGTGAACAAGCTATCGCAAAAAAAGCTGAACTCGTTAAGACGATTTCTGAACAATTCAAGAATGCTACCAGTGCTGTCGTTGTCGACTATCTGGGCTTAACAGTTGAGCAAGTAACCGCATTACGTAAGGAACTGCGCGAGGCTGGTGTCAAGATGGAAGTCTTGAAGAACACCTACCTGCGTCGGGCCGCTGATGCCAACGGTTACGAAGCATTGGATGATGTTTTCAAGGGCCCTACAGCCGTTGCCTTCTCCAATGACGATCCTGTTGCCCCTGCCCGTATCATGGCCAAGTACGCTGACCAATTTGATGCATTGAAGATCAAGGGTGGCATCATCGAAAACAAGGTTGCTTCATTGGACACCATTATGGAAATGTCCAAGATGCCAGATCGCGAAGGTCTGCTGTCGCAACTTGCTTCTGTCTTGCAGGCACCTGTCCGCGACTTTGCATTGGTTGTCAAGGCAATTGCAGAATCCAAAGACGAAGAACCTGCTGCATAATTTTACGTTACAAACTATTTAAAAAACGGAGGAAACAAACATGGCTTTAGATGTAGATGGCATCATTGCACAACTTAAAGATGCTTCCATTTTGGAACTAAACGACTTAGTTAAGTCGATCGAAGATGAATTCGGTGTTAAAGCAGCTGCTCCTGTTGCTGCTGGCGGCGCTGCTGGTGGCGATGCTGCTGCTACCAAGGATACCTATGACGTTGAATTGACCGAAGCTGGCCAAGAAAAGGTTAAGGTTATCAAGGCAGTTCGTGAAATCACTGGCCAAGGTCTGAAGGATGCTAAGGGTCTCGTTGATGCCGCTCCTAAGGTTATCAAGGAAGGCTTGTCCGAAGACGACGCTAACAAGATCAAGGAACAGCTTGAAGAAGTCGGCGCAACCGTAACTTTGAAATAATCTAGTCTCATTTTCAAATAAAAGCACCTCGCTTAATCGTGGTAATACCGCGAAAGGCGAGGTGCTTTTTGTATAAAGTTAAACGGCTGCCGAAGATAACAACTCAAACTCATGATGCCGTCATTGATTTAAATAACAACATCAATGACAAAATTGTTATTTAAATAGGAAGAAACTCATTGCATATGCGCAAACTAAGGACTAATTGGCTGCGACACTTTGTTTATAGCTGTCAAGCGCATCCGCTAGATCTTTATCTTTGATGGTGACGTGTTGATCTTTCAGCACCTGACTAATGACACGTTGCATCACACTTGAATTACGCGACCATTTTGAATAGACACTAGCAGTTAAGGCTTTCTTACTGTCTGAAAATGTTCCTTTAGCCGGGTGCTCGATCATTTTAATGACCTCATACCCATTTGTGACTTTAACCGGTGATTGTGTATATTCGCCGTTTTTAAGCTTGTAGGCGGCATCTTTAAAAGTCGAATCGAGACTTTTACTGCTCGATTCAAAGCTTACTTTGCCACCTTTATCTTTAGTTGAGGTATCGATTGAATAAGTTTTTGCCAACGTCGTGAAGTCTTTGCCAGCTGCTAAATCACTGATGACTTGTTTAGCTGTGCTTTCATCGCTAGTTAGAATATGCTGAACGGTCACTTTGGGTTGGTAGGTTTTCCAAGCGGTTTTAAGTTGACTGTTGGTGACTTTCTTTAACTTTTTTAGTGCCACTTCGCTTAAGAGGTTGGTTCGAATGCTTTGGCGAAAACTGCTCTTACTAAACCCGTTTTGACTCAAAAAAGAAGTGAAGTTTTCACCATATTCATTTTTATAGCTGTTATAAGTATTGTCCACTGATTTGGTGCTGACGGATTTTCCATACGCTTTGTTGAGCGCGCGATAGATAAGCAGGTTAGCGAGAACGGTTTTGGTGGTCGGGGATTGTTTGAGCTCTTTATAAAAACTGGCTTGTGTGACCTGACCACCGGAGTATGTAGCAACCGTTGTACTATCGGCTTGTTTGGATTGGCAGCCGCTCAATAGCATGATTGAAGATGCCATCATTGCGGCTAAGAATGGAACGCGCAGTTTTTTCTTCATGAAATCAATCTCCTTTTACAGATTGCGGAATAGATCGTGGCTACATTCTAACGTTGGATATTAAAAAACTCAACACATTCCTCATAATCACATAATTTAAACATTTTCGTTCCTCGACATACCTGAATCGCCTAGTATCTCAGCCATGAGAGGCTTTTTACAAATAAGAAAATTAATAAAAGATTAAAAATTATGTTGAAACTCCTGAGTGTCTGTATATAATCTTAACTATATCAAGCCAAGGTTTGAATAGTTTTGAAATTACTGGGAATCGGAGGGTATAGGATGCAAACAAAAAGGAAAGGGCTATCAATTCTCTTAGCCAGCACAGTTGCTTTAGGAGCACTTTCTGTTTTGCCAATTGGTGAAGTTCAAGCTAAAGCGGCAATCTCGCAACAAACTAAAGGAACAAATTTAGCGAAAGCCAAGACTGCCTCAGCTGGACAAACTGCCAAAGACACGACCAGTGCGGTGACCAATCAAGCCATTGCAACCCAATTAGCCGCAAAAGGCATTGATTACAACAAGTTAAATAAAGTTCAGCAACAGGATACTTATGTCGATGTTATTGTGCAGATGAGCGCGGCACCGGCTTCCGAAAATGGCACGCTGAAACCCGATTACTCCAGTACTGCCGAAATTCAGCAGGCAACAGATCAGGTCATCGCGGCTCAAGCCAGTGTTAAATCAGCCGTTGAACAAGTGACGCATCAGACAGCTGGAGAAAGCTATGGTTACGTTGTTAATGGCTTTACCACCAAAGTCAAAGTCGCTGATATTCCGCGGTTGAAACAAATCCCCGGCGTTAAAACCGTTACTTTAGCCAAGGTTTATTACCCAACCGATGCTAAGGCCAATTCAATGGCAAATGTGCAGGCGGTTTGGTCTAATTACAAGTATAAAGGGGAAGGCACGGTTGTCTCGGTCATTGATACTGGGATTGACCCCAACCATAAGGACATGCGGCTTAGTGATACTAAAAAGGCCAAATTGACCCGAACAGACGTTGAAAAATTCACCAGTACTGCTAAACACGGGCGTTATTTCACGGCTAAGGTTCCGTATGGCTTTAATTACGCAGATAACAATGACACGATTACCGACGACACGGTTGATGAACAGCATGGGATGCATGTTTCCGGGATCATCGGGGCTAACGGTACAGGTGATGATCCAACCAAGTCAGTTGTCGGTGTAGCACCAGAATCACAATTATTAGCGATGAAGGTGTTTACCAATTCAGACACATCAGCGACGACTGGTTCGTCAACGCTTGTTTCTGCGATTGAAGATTCAGCCAAACTGGGCGCGGATGTTTTGAATATGTCCCTTGGGTCTGTTTCCGGCAATCAAACATTGGAGGATCCTGAAATTGCGGCCGTTCAAAACGCCAATGAATCCGGGACCGCAGCGGTTATTTCAGCAGGGAATTCCGGTACATCCGGGTCAGGTACAGAAGGCGTCAACAAAGATTATTATGGCCTGCAGGATAATGAGACGGTTGGCACACCGGGGACATCACGCGGGGCAACAACTGTCGCATCGGCCGAGAATACAGATGTCATCAACCAAGCTGTTACGATTACTGACGGCAGTGGGTTAAAACTCGGGCCTGAAACCGTACAGCTTTCAAGCAATGACTTTGTTGACAGTTTTGATCAGAAGAAATTCTACGTTGTCAAAGACGCAAGCGGTAAGTTGAGTACAGGTGATGCTGGCGACTATACGGCGGATGCCAAAGGGAAAATTGCGATTGTCAAACGTGGCAGTCTGACTTTCACTGACAAGCAGAAATATGCCGAGGCCGCTGGGGCAGCAGGCTTAATCATTGTTAATAATGATGGCACATCCACACCTTTGACTTCGATTTCTCTAACGGCTACTTTTCCTACTTTTGGTCTTTCCAATACGACTGGTCAAAAACTGGTTGACTGGGTAACTGCGCATCCAAATGACAGTCTGGGCGTAAAAATTGCCTTGGCGTTGTTGCCAAATCAAAATTATAAAGCAGATCGGATGTCAAGTTTCACTTCATATGGCCCTGTATCTGATCTTTCCTTTAAGCCTGATATTACAGCGCCGGGTGGTAATATTTGGTCAACGCAAAACAACAATGGTTATACGAATATGTCGGGGACCTCAATGGCATCTCCATTTATCGCCGGCTCTCAGGCACTTCTAAAACAAGCGCTAAATAATAAAGACAATGAATTCTATGCCGATTATAAGCAACTTAAAGGCACAGCATTAACCGATTTTCTCAAAACAGTTGAAATGAATACTGCAAAGCCGATTAATGATATTAACTATGATAATGTCATCGTCTCTCCACGCCGACAGGGAGCAGGGTTGGTGGATGTCAAAGCCGCGATTGATGCTTTGGAGAAGAATCCATCAACGGTTGTTTCGGAAAACGGCTATCCTGCTGTTGAATTGAAAGATTTCACAAGCACTACCAAAACGTTTAAGTTGACGTTTACCAACCGCACCAAACATCAGCTGACGTATCAAATGACTAGCAATGAAGATACCAATGCGGTTTATACTTCGGCTACCGATCCGAATTCAGGCGTGCTCTATGACAAGAAAATTACTGATGCGGCAGTCAAGCCGGATACCGATATTGTGGTACCAGCTGGAAAATCCCTGCAGGTACCGTTCACGCTTTCACTGCCTAAGACTTTTGATCAGCAACAGTTTGTTGAAGGGTTCTTGAACTTCAAGGGAAATGATGGCTCGAGTCTCAACTTGCCATATATGGGCTTCTTTGGTGATTGGAATGACGGGAAGATCGTGGATAGTCTGAATGGTGTGACTTACGATCCAACTGGTGGCAATTATGGGACTGTTCCGATGCTCACCAATAAGAAAACCGGCAGTCAATATTACGGCGGCTTAGTCACGGATGCCAGTGGCAAGCAAACGGTTGATGATAAAGCAGTGGCCTTTTCGAGCGATAAGAACGCACTTTATAACGACATCAGCATGCAATACTACCTGTTACGCAATATTAGCGACGTGCAAGTCGATGTGCTGGATAATCACGGCAACAAAGTAACAACACTCAGCAGCTCGAATAACCAGACTAAGACTTATTATGATTCAACTGGTCGCAACTATACTTATTACCGCGCACCGGCCTGGGATGGCACGTATTATGATCAACGAGATGGCAACATCAAAACAGCCGCGGATGGCAATTACACGTATCGTATTTCAGGTGTTCCTGAAGGCGGCGACAAGCGGCAGACATACGATGTAGCATTCACACTGGACTCTAAGGCGCCAACGGTTCGTCATGTCGCTTTAACGTCTAGACAGGAAAAAGGCAAAACCACTTACTATCTCACCGCTGAAGCAAAAGACGATCGAAGCGGTTTGGATGCCACTAAGAGTGCAAAAACATCGGTTAATCAAGTCACCAATCTTGATGGCACCTTTACGACGACAGGGACAACTGCTGATGGCTACACAAAACTCGAAACGCCACTGACGGATAAGCAGGCACAAGCGTTGGGTCAAGGCGATAATAATGTTGAACTTTATTTGACCGATAACGCCTCAAACGCCACGGATCAATCAGCTTCCGCACAAAAGCCCGGATCAACTGCTTATGATCTGATTATTAATGGTGGTGGTTTACCAGATAAAATCACGAGTCAAACGGCTAACTATCAAGCAGGGAAGCAAGGTGGCACTTACACCTTTACCGGGACGTATCCAGCTGCTGTTTATGGTACCTATACCGATGCGCAAGGAAAGCAGCATGATTTGACGACCACTTATGACGCTGATGCCAATAGTTTCAAAGCCACTATGGCACTTGACGCTAGCGACTATGCGACGAAGGTTGATCTTTATACTGACCAAGCACATACCCAGTTAGTTAAGCATTTTGATACGAATGTCCGGTTGGCGGCACCTACTTTTAGTGACTTGCGGGTTAATGATAATCAAGATCAAACGTCCGAAAGTACCGTTAAAGTAACCGGAACAGCTAGTGCCGACACTAAGAAGGTAACGGTTACTAACGGTGGCACGACAACACCGGTTACTTTGGATGCCAAACATCACTTTAGTGGCGATGTACCCGTTAACTATGGGGATAATACCATTACGGTGACGGCAGAAGATGAAGATGGCAATACCGTTACCAAGCAGCAGAAGGTAAACTCAACTTATGATGCCGATGTTCTAAAAAATGCGGTGACCTTCGACCAAGGCGTCACTTTCGGAGCAAATCAACTGAAAGTTAAAGATGCTAAGTACTATGACCCTAAGACCGGGATTGCAACGATTACCGGCAAAGTCAAGCATCCGACGACGACTTTGCAAGTAGATGGCAAACAAGTACCGATTAAAGATGATCTAACCTTTAGTTTTAAGTTGAATCTGGGGACAGCCGGTCAGAAACCGTTTGGCGTTGTAATCGGTGATACCACGCAAGATAAAACGGTTCAAGACAGCTTGACCTTTATTTTAGATGCTGTTGCCCCGACACTGTCACTCGATAGCTCAACGGACAAACCTGTCTATACGAATGATCCGAATTTCCGTATCACCGGAACAGCGACAGATAACGTTAATTATTTGGAACTGGCAATTAACGGTAGTCAGGTTGCCAGTCAATATGAAGACATTAACTTAAACAGCGGGCAGCCGGGTCATATGGCAATTGATCAGACGGTTAAACTATTAGAGGGCAAGAACGTCTTAACCGTTGCGGCAACAGATAGCGGCAGTAATGTCACAACTAAAAAGATTACGGTTTATTATGAGCCTAAGAAGACACTCGCAGCGCCAACAATTACGCCAAATACGACTGATCCAGCTAAAGAAGTGACGTTGACAGCCAAGGCGGCAGCAGGTGAGACCGTTCAATACAGTACTGATGGCGGCAAGACTTACCAAGATTTACCTACAACGGGACTGAGTGTATCGGCAAACGCAGACTTTAAATTTAAGGCTGTTGATTTATACGGTAACGAATCGCCGGCAGTAGATTACGCGGTTAAGAATATTAAGACGGATGACCCGGCACAGTTACAAAAGGCCAAAACAACGCTGCAGGATTTGCTTACTCAAGCAAAGGCAAAAGCAACGAGCGCTCAATATACTGACGCCACAACTGATGCTTTGAATACCGCTATCGGATCGGCGCAGACTGCTTTAGATAAAGCTGATGCGACGATTGAAACACTCACAATGGCAACAACGCAGCTGACCACCGCAGTGAATCAGTTGGTTGATAAGCTGCCAGCAGACCAACAAGCTGCATTACTAAACAAGATACAATCTGCCAAAGAGGCGTTTGGAACTGATTTAGGTGGCCAAACCGATCCAAGCACCGGTAAAACGCTAAATGCCGAACTGGACGCTGTCGCTGCGCAAACGACAGCAGGAACTAGCACCGCCGATCAAATTGAAACCAACTTCAACAAGGTATTAGATGCTGCATTGAATCAATTGGCAAAAACAATTAAAGCGGCAACGCCTGTCAAAGTTGGTAATGCCAAAGATACCACTACCGGTAAAACCTGGTACGGTGATGTTGATGCTGTCATTGCTGCAGGTACAGCAGCTAAAACGGATACTGAAAAGATTGCACAATTGCAAGGTTTGTTTGGTTTGAAGACTAAAATTGCCGCAGCGGTTGAGGCAGCTGCCAAGACACCACAGCAACCTGGAGGCGGATCCGGAAGTGGCTCTGATACTGGTAAGGGATCTGGTAGCGGAAGCGGCTCTGAGGCAGGCAAAGGTTCCGGCGCTGGAAGTGGTTCTGAAGCAGGTAAAGGTTCCGGCACTGGAAGTGGTTCCGAAGCTGGTAAAGGCTCTGACACCGGAAGCGGTTCAGATGCCGGTAAAGGCTCTGGAACTGACAAGGGAAATCAACCAAAAGCCACACCATCAACCAATCCAAAGGGCGGCGACGACAAGAAACAGACGCAAGAAACGCCGGCACAACCAACAGGGACCGAAAACGCCAATAGTAATGGTGCCAGCAGTCAAGCTTCCACTAAAGATACGCTGCCAAGTACAAATGAATCGCCACGGCCGGCACTTGCTTTCTTAGGAGCTTTAGTCATGGGTGGTCTAGGTCTTCTTGGCATCAAGCGTAAACGCAAGCAAAGCTAATCACTATCTTTAAAACGATTCGTTACAAGTATCGACTACCGGTCAAGCGTTGTAACGCTCGGTTATGAATCTATGGTTTAAAAAATCCGACATACAGATATGGTGTGTAAACGCCATGCTGAATGCCGGTTTTTCTTTTGGTTAAAATAGACAAAAATCAATCACGAAGAATTAAATCGGACTGAATCACAGTCTGAGCAACTTCTGCACGCAAGGCCAGTTTTAAAGCTGCGGCACCAATGGCGGTTACATGATGATCAATCGTGCTCATGTTTAGTAGCCGACTGGAAAGTTGATTTTCCTGACCCATTAATGGCGGAATAGGGAGATGCTGATCAACAAAATATTGCCGCAATCCTGCCGTAATATCGTCACCATTACCCAAAATAAAATCAGGCTGTTTCGCCGCAAGCATCTTTCCAGCGCGATAACCATCTTGAAAAGTACGCATTTGATAAACCACCAAAGATTGCTCGGGACGGTGACCAAAGACATCCACATAACTATTAATCGTGAGTTTGCTTGTGGCACTTTGCGCGTAAGGTCGACTCAGCAAGAGACCGATTCTAGTGTGGCCTTGCCGCTTCATCCAGCTAAATGCCGCTTGATAAGCGGGAGTGCGGTCAGCGTAAGCAGCGGCAAGTTTAACCTGGCCCGGATCTTCGCAAACAACAATCGGACCATATCTTTGGTAACCGGCAATGGTGCTTAAACTAAGTCCGTGGGATGTGAAGATCAGTCCATCATAGGCTTGTCTGCGCAGTGCTTCCAGATAAGTGCGCTCAAGTTCCTGATCGTAACGCGAGGGTAAAATAACGGCGTGGTAGTTGCCGATCATAGCGGCGTTTAAGATTCCCGTTACCAATTGTTCAAAATAGGGATGATCGGTATGAGGTAAAGTGACACCGATTGTCCGGGTCTTCCCAGCGCTTAGATTCTGGGCCATCGTACTCGGCACATAATCAAGCTGTTTCATAACAGTCAGAATTCTAGCGCGGGCAGCAGCCGAAACATAACGATGGCCATTAATCACGCGCGAGACCGTTGCTGTTGAGTAACCAGATAGGCGTGCAATGTCGTGAATATTCGCCATGAAAGTACCTCCACACACAGTATACCAGTCGATTCACCCAGTCGAAAAAGCCGATATGGCATGCAGCGCGTTTAACGTGCACGCATATCGGCTTGGATACGCGACTGCGGACTTTAAGCAATAGCAGCAGTTGCCGTTTGAGTTACAGCTTCTAAATCTTGATTATCGCGGCTGTTCGTTGCAATCGCATCAAGCCAATCATGGATGGTTTGATCAGCAGTTGAGACTGGCACTAGCAGCACGACTGCACCGCTGATCTGCTGTCCAGCCGCCCACGGTAATTGGGACCCAAAGTCGAATCCGATCACCATTGGCGCGGATAGCTTGCTAACGTGTCCGTAAGTCAAAACAATCCGATCACTGAGCAGTTGTGTCTCCTCTGCGGCGCTTGCTAACAGTGAACTGAGAACTTCTTGATAATCAAAGTCATAGTCAGTGGTCAGCTTTAACGCAATCGCCTTCAAAGCCCCAATTTGTGTAGGGTGATAAAAGGGAAGTTCAGAGTAAAAATGTGTTTGCATTAACATGAAAATAGCCTCCTAATGAAAGTGAGCGTGAGCAGGAGCGCTTAGCAATCGGAGTGTAAGTGGCCTCAGGCGTGATGGCCGGGCTTTGGCCATCGCGTTCGAGGTCCTTACACGCAGACTGCTGCGCTGGGGAGCGCGTGATGATAAGCGCAACCAAATTTCGTTAACCTGTCTTCTCTAACAACCAACAAAACCATTTCCTAACTGCAAACACAGTGTAATTTGTGTAACGCGTTACAGGTCAAGCGCTTTCACACTAAAAATTTTCCTTTTTTATATGGAGCGCGAAAACCGGCGCGCTTAGGGAGCGGAGTGTAGGCGGCCTTGGGCGTGATGATCGCACTTTGACCCTCGCGACCAAGGTCCTCACACGCAGATCTCTGACTCAGTGAACGCGTTAAGGTTCTGCAAACTTACAGTGTCTTACAAAAAAGTCAGAATGAGTGCGGGCGGGTCGTGTTTTCCATATAATGGATGGGAATACAAACACGGAGGGCGCAAAATAATGAAGAGACTTTTTCGAAAAGTCGGAACGTTTTTTAAAAAACATCTCACAACGTTAAAGGTGCTATTTGTGCTGGCAGTCCTTGTGTTTGTGATTTTCGAGGTAGGCCGCATTAGTCAAGATCTCAGCGGCGAACAGATGCGAGCGAGTCTAGCCACGCAAAGTCCCGGGTCACTGATCATTTTGCTAATCGTGGGCTTGATTGCTGTGACGCCGATGCTGACGTATGATTTTGTTATTACCGAATTACTGCCGGGCGACTATCCACGCCGGTATGTTATTAAGTCCGGTTGGATTGTTAATACGTTTACGAACATTGCCGGTTTTGGTGGTTTGTTAGGAGCCAGTTTGCGGGCCAATTTCTATCATGAAAAGGCAACGCAAAAGCAGGTTCTATTTGCTATTTCTAAGATCGCCATGTTCTTGTTGGCTGGCTTGTCGCTGTGGTCGATGATTGGGATTGTGATTATCTTTGTTTTCGGGATTGGCGCTGAATTTTCCAATTATTGGATTTGGCTAGTTGGTGGGGCTGCATACTTTCCATTGTTGATGTTAGTTTCCCACGTGCGCGACAGTGAGTTCTTCGCGGATATGCCATTAAAGCGGCAGTTGCGCTTAACATTAGGCTCGTTTCTGGAGTGGGGTGGGTGTGCAGCTTTCTTCTTGCTCATTGGTTATTTTCTTGAGGTCCGGATTCCGTTGATGTCAGTGTTGCCGCTATTTATGGTAGCCAATGTGATCGGAGTTATTTCAATGGTGCCAGGTGGGCTGGGTTCATTTGATGTGTTCATGATCTTTGAACTCGGACAGTTGGGACTGGATAGCAATGTTGCTGTTGTATGGCTGTTGTTTTATCGATTGTTTTACTATGTGATTCCATTTCTGATTGGTGCCGGTCTGTTTGCTCAAGATGCAGGGAAACGTTTGAATGCTTATCTTGAAGGCTTGCCGGTTCAGCTGATTCGTAAAGTCGCGTTCGGCTTTTTGGTTATTTTCCTGTACTTTTCCGGGATCATGTTGCTGTTGCGCGGGGTAGCACCGGACTTGGCGTTTCGGAATACGCTTTATCAACGACTATATCCGTATACATTCCTATTTTTGGATCGGGTGACGAATGTGGTTGTGGCATTCCTGATTCTGGGGTTTGGGCGTGGTATTGCCAGTCGGGTCAAACGCGCTTATTGGCCGACTGTCATCGTCTTGATCGTCGCCATGATTGCGTCATTGCGCGAGGACAATCACCTGCGTTTTATCGTTTTTTTGGTATTGGTTGTCCTGGCCTTGATTTTGACGCGGCGGGAACTGACTCGTGAACGGCTGGCCTTATCGTGGGGCAATAAGCTGATTGATGGGGCGGTTTTTGGGCTGACATTCATCTTTTATGCATTCGCCGCGTTTTATAATGCCCCGGCGATTCACCATCGTCATGTGCCGGACGTCTTCTTATTCCCGTCCGAGCGCATGTTTTTCACGACTTTAATCGGGGTCATGCTGGCGGCGTTAACAGTGTACTTAATTTTCCGTTACTTGTCGGCGCCTTCCAAACCATTGGCGGATCCTTATGATGAGGAGCGCTTAAAGGCAGTGGTTGAAAAATATGGCGGCAATGAAGTCAGTCATTTGGCTTTGATGCGTGATAAGTCGCTGCACTTTTACCAAGTAGACGGTGAGGATCGGGTTTTCTTCTTATTCAAAAAGAAAGCGGACAAACTGATTATCATGGGCGAACCGATCGGGGATGAAACCCAAATGGCTGCGGCAATTGGTGATTTCATGAAAAAGGCCGATAAGCAGGATCTATCACTGGTGTTTTATGAAATCAATGAAAGCCTAACGATGAAGTTGCACGAGTTTGGTTTTGATTTTATGAAGTTTGGTGAGGAAGGTTATGTGGATGTCACGACCTTTACCTTGGCGGGATCAAAACGCAAAGGCGAACGCGCATTAATGCATAAATTCGAACGGGAAGGGTATACGGTTGAATTACTGCAACCACCGTTTGACGATGCGTTAATGCAGGAACTCAAAGCGGTATCCGATTCGTGGTTGGCTGGGCGTAGTGAAAAAGGGTTTAGTCTCGGCTTTTTCGATCGCCATTATCTCAATCAGGCACCGATTGCGGTTGTTCGCGGCCCGGAAGGTAAGATCGTTGCGTTTGCTTCTGATATGCCAAGTGGTAATCAGGAAGTTACCAGTATTGACTTGATGCGTTCAAGTGCTGATGCGCCGTCAGGAATTATGGATGAGGTGTTTATCAACCTGTTCCAATTAGCCAAGCAGCGCGGTTTTAAGTATTTCAATATGGGCATGGCGCCACTTGCCAATGTGGGAACGTCTGACTATTCTTTCATCGAGGAAAAGATTGCCCACTTGGTTTATGAATACGGCTATCGGTTTTATGGCTTCCAAGGATTACGCTCATATAAAAACAAATACGTAACAGAGTGGGTTCCTAAATATGTCGCTTATCGCAAGCGGACATCTTTACTATTCACGTTGTTGCAGATTATGATGGTGGTTAATCAAAAAGTGACCATTGCATCGCCCGTTAAGTGGTGGCCTAAGCGTTTGGCTTGGGTAAGCCGGCTTGGCCAGGGAATTGACAAATAAACAGTTGGCGGTAGATGCGGGCTAGTGAGCTACGCATGCTTGCGGACAAAGTGTAAAATAGTCGTTAAAGTAAATCTAAACGCGATTGTTTGCTCGGATCTACCTGTGCCGAGTTGCACGCATGCTCATGTTCAAGGAGGCTTTTATGCAGCATTATTATACGAACGATCCTGATCTTGCCCACGATGAACGCACTTTTGATTTCGAACTTGGCGGTCATCGGTTGCGTTTCACCACAGACAACGGTGTTTTTTCAAAGCATACCGTGGATTTCGGCAGCCGGGTTCTGATTGCAACGGTCTTGGCCGAAACCTTGCCTGATGGGCCGATTCTTGATGTTGGCGCTGGCTATGGGCCAATTGGGTTGGCACTGGCAAAGCATTTTCCGAACCGGCAAGTGACGATGAGTGATGTCAATGAACGGGCACTTGCCTTGGCAAAGCAAAACGCGGCTGATAATGGCATCACCAATGTTTCGATCATCGAAAGTTCTATGTACGACAGCATTGATGATCAGTTTGCGGTCGTCGTGACCAATCCGCCGATTCGTGCGGGTAAAGCCATTGTTTCCGGCATTCTTTCCGGAGCAGCCGCGCATCTTTTGCCAGGCGGCCAGCTGTATGCGGTCATTCAAAAAAAGCAAGGTGCGCCTTCTGCATTAAAGTTAATGAAAGCCACTTATGCTAACGCGGAAGTTATTAAGAAAGAGCACGGTTATTACATTCTCAAAGCGAGTAAATAACAGTTTTAATACGTGACGTGGTACACTCATACTAGGATAGAAAGGAGCAGATTTAGATGGCAAATTCGAAGTACCTAGCAGCAGGTGCCGTTGCCGCTGCTGTCATTGCAACCGGCGCATTTGTTTGTGCCAAGAATTTAACGGAATATTTTGAACGCAGGCATCAGCGGAAACAGGTTGAAGGCTTCGTCAAGAAGATTTTTGGTGACAATGATCGGGTTCAAAGCATTTTGGACAAATTAAGCGATGATGACGTGGCCAATCTGCTCCGGGTCAGTGATAAGTTGCGCAGCCTCAAAGACAGCGCCAGTGAGTATGCCGGATCAGCCCGCGAACAAGGGCTGGCCGCATTTGATCGCTTGAAAGCAGCATTGAGTCGTTGAGCGTTTGAAACAGTTTTAAAGAATCAATCATCTAAAAAGAACCGGCCATGGGAAAATTTCCTTGTGGGCGGTTCTTTTAAATGGTTACAATAAGAAGAATCGGTATGAGGCGAGTTTGGCGGTATATGAAACCGCTGGAGGCTTGTGCTGACAATCACACTAAAATGGAGGCTGCTTTTTCACGATGGCAATGACGGATTCGGAAATCAATCAATATATGATCGCGGCACTGGCCGAAGCAAAAAAAGCAGCGGCTATCGGCGAGGTGCCAATTGGAGCCGTCGTTGTGCATGACCAGCAAATCATAGGTCGTGGGTATAACTTGCGCGAGACAACGCAGGATGCAACCCAGCATGCGGAAATCTTGGCGATTCAGGCAGCCTGCCGTCAACTTGGCACCTGGCGTTTAGAAGATTGCAGTTTGTTTGTGACATTAGAACCTTGTCCCATGTGCGCAGGGACAATGATTAATGCACGAATTGCTACCTGTTATTTTGGTGCGACTGATCCGAAAGCAGGGGTAGCGGGTACTTTTTATAATTTGCTGGAAGATACCCGATTCAATCACCAAGTTGCTGTTGTCCCCGGGATTCAAGCCATTGCAAGTGCTGCCTTATTGCAAGATTTTTTCCGTGCGATTCGGGCAAAACGAAAAGCGGCCAAACAGGCTGGTCAAACGGATCGAAATCAGGTATAATGGTTTTTGCCGCAAGGCCTTAAGGCAATGATGGCTTTCCGAATTGTGTCAGGTCCGGAAGGAAGCAGCACTAAGGTAGGTTCGTCATGTGCCTTTTGTTATTGAGAAATTGACCGGTCGCTTTGTTATAAAGCGGCCGTTTTTGTTGTCAGAATACAAGGCATCTTCTGGCTTGGCTATGGTAAACTAGAACGAGGCTTTATGCTAAACGATTGAAATGTTAAGCCATTCATGAGGGGGCGAAAAGGTGAGTTATCAAGCGTTGTATCGGGTCTGGCGCCCGCAGCAATTTAAGGATGTTATTGGGCAGGATGCGATTACCAAGACGCTGAAGAATGCGTTGATCACCGGACAAACGAGTCACGCCTATCTTTTTACTGGCCCCCGGGGAACCGGGAAAACATCGGTCGCAAAAATTTTGGCCAAAGCGTTAAATTGTCTCCACCTTGAAGATGGTGAACCGGACAATATTTGTGAAATTTGTCAGGCGATTAACGATGGCAGTCTGACCGATGTGATTGAAATCGATGCGGCATCCAATAATGGCGTCGATGAAATTCGGGACATTCGTGACAAGGCCAAGTATGCGCCGACACGAGCACGCGTTAAGGTGTATATCATTGATGAAGTACACATGTTATCAACCGGTGCGTTCAATGCGTTATTAAAAACGTTAGAAGAACCGCCAGCACATGTGGTTTTCATTCTCGCAACCACCGAGCCGCATAAAATTCCGGCAACGATTATTTCGCGGACGCAGCGGTTTGATTTTCGCCGGATTACGCCAGAAGATATTGTGAAGCGGATGCGTTTTATCCTTGATGACAAGCAGATCACCTATGATGATGCAGCACTCAAGGTCATTGCCAAAGCAGCTGAAGGCGGCATGCGTGATGCCTTGTCAATCCTGGATCAGGTGTTGAGTTTTGGCGATAATCACGTGACGACTGAGGATGCGCTTGATGTCACCGGTGGCGTCACCACAGCCGTTTTAGGCAAATATCTGGCGGCGGTGTTGGCTAAGGATCATGCGCAGGCTTTGAAAATGGTCGAGGATTTGCTGGCAGCCGGTAAAGATGCCGGCCGCCTCATTGAAGACCTGATTGAGTATCTGCGTGATTTATTGGTCAATCAACAAGCACCTGCGTTATTAGGCGAGTTAGAAAAAAGCCTGCTAGACGATCAATTCAAGATTTTGAGCGAAAACTTCAAACCGACGCAGATTTACCATATGATTGACGTGTTAAATACGACGCAGCAACAATTGCGGATGACCAATCACCCGGAAATTTATCTGGAAGTTGCCACGGTTCGGCTAAGCGAGACCGCTAAACCGGTTGTCGAAGCTGCGCCTGAGCCTGCCGTGACGCCGCAACTTGAGCAGCTATCGGCCAAAGTCAAACAGTTGAGCGATCAACTTAAGCGGGTAGAAGCAAATGGTGGTACGATTGCACCGCCACCGCGTACCCGCCGAGTCAAAAAACAAAAAGCCAATCATGTTAATCGTAAGGCAATTTATCCGATTCTTGGCGCGGCAACCAAGCAGGATTTAACCAATTTAAAAGATGTCTGGCCTGACCTTTTGGGAATGCTGAGTATTACCAAACGTGCGATGATGAAGGTCAGTGAGCCGGTAGCAGCCAGTCCGGATGGCGTGATTGTCAGCTTCGACTATGATATTTTAGTTGAACGGGCCATGAACGATGCGGCCTTAATGACAGAACTAGAAACCGGATTGCAGAAGTTGACCGGCAAGCAGCCCAAGATTGTTTTGGTACAAAGCGATGTCTGGCCGACCATTCGCAAGGAATATATTCAGGAACTCAAGGCACCGGCAGCTAAGGCAGAAACGAAAGAGACTAAGCCACAGACGCCCCCGGTTGTCAGTAAACTGACTGAACTTTTTGGCAAAGATGCACCTAATGTGACAATCAAAAATGACTAGTAAAGGATGATCAAATATGCGTGGAATGGGTAATATGCAAAGTATGATGCGGCAGATGCAGAAAATGCAAAAAGAGATGCAGGCTGCGCAAAAAGAACTATACGCGACAGAATTCGAAGGTAAATCTGCTTCTGACATGGTGACCGTTAAATTCAGCGGTGAGAAAGTCATGAAAGATATTCAGATCAAACCGGAAGCAATTGATCCGGATGATCCGGATATGTTGCAGGATTTGATCATTGAAGCAGTCAATCAGGCAATGGCCGACATTGACAAGCAAACGCAGGATAAACTTGGCAAGTATACACGCGGACTTCCGATGTAACCCACCATCAAGCGGATTCTGTAAGCGAAGACGCCGCGGTTAATAGCGGTTAGTCGAATCATGTAGATGGTAAAGCTGTTCGTCATTTAGCACGATAGCGATCACGATTTTAGCAAGAGGGGTTACTATGCAATATCCGGAACCGATCAGTAAGTTAATTGATAGTTATATGCGCTTACCCGGCATTGGCGCTAAAACAGCTACTAGACTGGCTTTTTATACCATTGATATGAACAAAGACGATGTTACGGCATTTGCTAAAAGTCTGGTCGCGGCTAAAGAAGATCTGCATTATTGTTCGATCTGCGGCAATATTACCGATGAAGATCCGTGTGCAATTTGTCGTGACAAAAATCGCGATCAAAGCACCATCTTGGTCGTCGAACAGCCCAAAGACGTCATGAGTATTGATCGGGCTCAAGACTACCATGGCCTTTATCATGTGTTGCATGGGGTGCTATCGCCAATCGAGGGTCGCGGCCCGGAAGACCTTAACATTGAAAGCCTTTTGAAGCGGCTGAAAAAGAATACCGCCGTCAAGGAAGTCATTATTGCGACCAATGCAACGCCAGAAGGGGAAGCAACAGCCCAATACCTTGCGCGCCTTATCAAGCCGGCTGGGATTAAAGTGACGCGTTTAGCTCATGGCCTTTCGGTTGGCAGCGATATTGAGTATGCCGATGAAATGACCTTAATGAAGGCGGTTGAAGGAAGGACTGAGCTGTAATGTTCGGACGCAAGCAGATCAAGGTCAAAGAAGAAAAAGACGAAGAACTCATGATGCTTGTTTATCGAGTTCGTGATCAGATGGCGGCACAACGGAAGCTCGTGGCAACTTTCCGTGAAGTTGATGACCAGACAAAATCACAAGTCGCGCTACAGGCAGCTTTATTCGATTTTCTCTATCGTGAGGCGCGCACCCGCAAAATCAAGGGTGAAATTGTAGCCAAAGTTGCGGCTGAACAAATTGCGGAGTTCCGGGATCAGTAACAGTCAGGTGCTCGAACCGGCTTCCCTTTAGTCGGGAAAAGTGCTTCGCGGTGATGTTAGAAGCACGCAATATTTTACATTAACGGTAAATGGCGATGATCTCTTTTTCAGATCTAAGCATTTACCGTTTTTATGTCGCTGCAAATCTTGGTGCATGACTTTTATGAAACGGATTTAAAGATAAGTTTTTAATTGTGAAACATTTCAAGTAAAATGGACTTAATTCCAAAAAAGGAGCGGCATATCGTGACAGGCACTTTTATCACCTTCGAAGGTCCCGATGGCGCAGGGAAAACCAGCGTCTTGAATACATTAATTCCTAAATTAAAGGCGTGTTCGGTTACTTCTGTGCATCTTACCCGTGAACCCGGGGGCGCGAAAATTTCCGAGACGATTCGGGATGTGATTCTTGATCCCAAGAATACGGCCATGGATGCACGCACGGAAGCATTGCTATACGCAGCGTCACGGCGCCAGCACTTGGTTGAAGTGATTCAGCCGGCGCTTGCTCACGGGGACATCGTTGTTTGTGACCGATTTGTCGACAGTTCCGTTGCTTATCAAGGTGGCGGTCGGCAAATCGGTACGCAAGCGGTGTTACAAATGAACCAATTTGCGACCGCGGGGCTGGAACCGGATTTGACGGTTTATTTGGATGTGCCTGTACAGGTGGGCTTGGATCGGATCATGGCTCATCAAGGCGAACGTCAATATGATCGCCTTGATCAGGAAAGTCTGGCCTTTCACGAGCGGGTTCATGCTGCGTACATGAAACTGGTTGCCGATAATCCTAAGCGAATCGTCACCGTTGATGCGACTCAGCCACTTGCGGCGGTTGTCACTGCGGCGTTTATGACGATTACAGAGCGGTTCCCGGAGTTATTTGCGAAGTAAGGAATGGAATGCGCTAGGTCGTGTGCGACAATGCTAACTAGTGCAGGGAGGATATTATGAAGCTGATTCTTGCAATTGTTCAAGACAAAGATAGTAACCTGTTAAGCAGCCAATTTATTGATGCTAATATTCAAGCGACCAAGTTATCGACGACTGGTGGATTTTTAAAAGCCGGCAACACCACTTTTATTATCGGTGTCGCTGACGAACGGGTTGATGAAGTGCTTAAGATTATTAAAGAGACTTCCCAGACGCGGCAACAATTTATGACGCCGCCAGTTAATCTTGATGCGACATCAGATAGTTCGATTGCGTATCCGGTTGAGGTTCAAGTCGGTGGGGCTACCGTCTTCGTGCTGCCGATTGAAGCCTTTCATCGCTTCTAATGGCTGATTTTCTGATTAACACGCTGCAGCCTAAGCTTGTTGCCCAATTTGCCCGCGTCATTGATCGGCACCAATTGGCCCAGTCCTATTTGTTTGTGGGGCCAAAAGGAGCAGGGAAGTTAGCGCTGGCTGAGTGGATTGCGCTGCGCCTATTTTGCCAGCATGTCCAAGACGGTGCTCCTTGTGGCGAGTGTCCTGAGTGCGAGCGCATCTTAAACCATAATCATCCGGATGTGATGATGCTCAAAACCAGTACGCAAAGTATCAAGGTGGATGACATTCGCAACTTGAAACAGGAAATGAGCAAAACCGGGGTTGAAGGCAATCAGCGCGTGTTTATTGTGGAAGATGCTGATAAAATGACGGCAGGAGCGGCCAATTCACTGCTAAAATTTTTTGAAGAACCGGTTCCGGGGATGACGGTGATTTTAACGGCGACGGCTAAGAATCAGTTATTGCCGACAATTTTATCGCGGGCACAGGTGATTACTTTTCAGAGTCCGGATCGTAACGCTGTGATTACCAAGCTGGAAGAAGGCGGAGCCAATTCGCAGCTGGCGCGAGTGGCAGGGCGCTTAACCGGTAATGTCAGTGAAGCACAGGAACTATTGGCGTCAGATGATTTTCAGGATCGGGTTAATCGGGTTTTTCAGTTATTAGACCGATTAGCTGATCATGATCCGGAAAGTTTCGTGCGCGTGCAAACCCAGTTACTGCCGGTTGCCAAGGATGCCGAGGCACAGCGACAAGTCTTGGCATTGATCGGGCTGGCTTACGCGGATGCCTTAAATCGCCATTTTCAAGTGAATGCCCTGCAGCAGCTGGACATTCCTGCAATTGGCATTTTGGCTAAGTTATCAAGCCGCCAGTTAACTGCTTCCTTGCAAGCTATTTTGACAGCTCAGGTGCGGTTAACGCAGAATGTGACGTTTCAATCGGCAACAGAACAGTTAATGCTTAAACTCTTAGAAGGGTGATCTTGTGGAAAAGAAAGAACTGTACGATGGTTTCCTAGTCCTTGAGAAACACGCCCAGCAGATGCTCAAGGAAATTGCGGCGATGAAAGATGATATGGCGGAGACGCTTGAACGCAATGCGGAACTTGAAATCGAGAATAAGCATCTGCGTCAACACTTGGCTGAACTGGAAAAAGACGACAACAAAACCAGTGACGGCGGCGTTGAATTATCAAAATCAAAGCAAAACCTAGAAAGCCTCTATAATGAAGGCTTCCATGTTTGCCCAATGTTTTATGGCCAGCGCCGGGTCAATGACGAGCCATGTGCGTTTTGTCTTGATATTATTTATGGGGAGAATTGATTTGGAGCAGCAACGAAGCTTTGGTACCCATACAACCGGTACGTTATATTTAGTCCCGACGCCGATTGGCAATTTAGCTGACATGACGATTCGCGCAGTTGAGCTTTTGAAAACAGTTGATCTTATTGCGGCTGAAGATACCCGGCATACCCAGATGTTGTTGAACCATTTTGAAATTGCTACCAAAACGATTTCATTCCATGAGCATAATACCCAAATGCGCATTCCCGAACTGCTCGCAAAACTGCAAAACGGTGTTACTATTGCCCAAGTGAGTGATGCCGGTATGCCGTCTATTTCGGACCCCGGTAAAGAATTGGTACACGCGGCGATTGAAGCCGGCATACCGGTTGTTCCACTGCCGGGTGCTAATGCGGCCACTACCGCATTGATTGCGTCAGGGTTGCCACCGCAGCCGTTTTTATTTTACGGCTTTTTACCGCGCAAAACGGGAGAAAAGCAGCGCGTGTTAGAAAAGCTATCAAACGAACCGGCGACCTTGCTATTCTATGAAAGTCCCCATCGAGTGGGCAAAACGCTTGCGGCGATGGTAGCGGTGTTTGGCGATCGGCAGGCGGTTTTGGCGCGGGAGTTGACTAAAAAGTTTGAAACCTTTATCCGTGGATCGTTAACGGAATTACAAACCTATGCTGCTAACGAATTAAAAGGCGAATTTGTCATCATGGTAGCCGGCGCGACGGACAAACCGGCTGTCAACAGTCAATTGCCGCTTAGAGCACAGGTGGCAGCGATTGTGGCAACCGGTGCCAAGCCCAATGCTGCAATCAAGTTGGTTGCCAAGCAAAATGGCGTGGCTAAGCAAGTGGTTTATGATGCTTATCATGAATTGGATAAGTAAACGAATGTATTTTTAGAATCTGAGGACTGAGACAAAACCGAGCTTGAAAGAGAAGGGGTTTTCATGGGAGCAGTTTATGAAGAAGATTATCGAATTCCGGGTTTTCTAGGAGATCGATTTGGCCGCGCTGGATTGGCCAATATGATGAATGTCATGTTGGAAGTGTCGGAACGCCAATTGGAACAGTTGCATGCCGGTATTGATGCGATCAGTGAGTTTCATGCCGGGTGGGTGATCACCCAGTATCACATGGATATCCACCGCATGCCAAAGATTGAAGAACGGTTACGCGTCGGAACGGAAGCCACCACCTACAATAAGTATTTTACTTACCGCGATTACTGGATCGATGATGCGCAAGGCAATCGGTTGGTTTCAGTGAGCAGCAATTGGGTGATTATGGATTTGCGCACCCGTAAAATCGTTGATGTGATCCCTGAACTGGTTGAACGTGTCGGGGCGGTTTCAAACCGAAAAATTAATCGATTTCCACGGTTTAAAAAGGTGACCGATCCGGATGGTGAAGAAGCTTTTCATGTTCGTTATTTTGACATTGATAGCAATGGTCATGTGAATAACGCTCATTATCTGGAATGGATGGAAAACAGCCTGGGGTATGACTTCTTGAGCACGCATACTTTACGGGGCGCAGATATTCGATATGAACGTGAAGTCGCATATGGCACCACGCCGACCGCGCAATTTCAACGTGACCCTGATGACCCGACGCGCACCTTGCATCGGGTTGTAACCAATGACCAGGTGAATGCCGAGGCACAGATGATCTGGGATGACTTCAGTGCTTAAACATCGTAGGGAAAAGTTTTTGTTTGAAAATAAAAAGCAGTTCTAAGCAATTTTCATCACTTAGAACTGCTTTTTTAATTACCCAAACTTAACTCACAACATTATCCACAAAGTCAGCCAATGCCTGCCCGCGTTTGCCGTCGCTTAGGCCCACTTGCAGCTTAATGCGTGCCTTTTGTCCATTGAGACCTTGGCAGAAGATAATCCCCATTTTTTTAAGCTGAACCCCGCCGCCTTCGTAATTGTAAACGGCTTGAGCGACGCCATTGAAACAACGGGAAACTAGCACAATCGGAACGTGGCGGTCTAGCAGCCGCTGAATGGCTGGCAGCGTTGTGGGAGGAAGATTACCGGCACCAAGCGCTTCGATGGCAAGACCGTTGATATTATCCGGTAAGGCGTCAAATAAAGTGCCGTCCATTCCGGCATAGGCCTTGATTAAGAAAACCCGATCAACAAGATGATCTATCGCACAGACTTCTTGATTGATTAATTCCTGGAAGAAGCGCACACCATCTTTAGTCACCAATCCCACTGGTCCAAATGTCGGGGTGCGGAAGGTGGCGACGTTGGTAGTGTGGGTTTTGGTCACGAAACGCGCGGTGTGGATCTCATCGTTCATGACCACTAAAGTTCCTTTGTTCCGTGATTCATCGCTGGCAGCTGTTTTAATCGCACTCTGGAGATTCTCCAGGCCATCACTGCCAATTTCGTTACTCGAGCGCATGGCACCCGTCACAACAACGGGCATTGCCGAATCAAGGGTGAGATCAAGGAAATAGGCTGTTTCTTCCAGTGTGTCCGTACCGTGTGTGACAACCACACCATCTGCCCCTTCCTTTTCGGCGCGGCGGATACGCTTAACCAAGGTCAGCATCCGTTCAGGCGTCATATGCGGTGAAGGCAAGTTAAAAATCTCTTCATTTGTCAGTTCAACACCGGCAGGAACAAAGCTGTCGGCACCAAGCAAAGGGTTATGCTGACTTGGCATAATATCGCCATCTCGAGTTTCGGTCATAGAGATGGTGCCCCCAGTATGTAAAACAAGAATGTGTTTGGTCACGATTGGATCTTCCTTTCACACGTTATCGAGATTCATTATACGGCTTTTTTCCCAGGCGTGACTGTTAAGATGGTCACGTGTCAAAACCACTGGTAAGCGGTTTTGAAATGCTGCTAAATAAGTCTGGACTTTTTCCCGTTTGGCTGTAAATACTGTGGCGCAGCTGATGATGAGCGATGCCAAGGGTGTTTGAAAAGTGATTAATAAAATAAAAGATTAAAAAAACACTTCGATAGTGAAGTGTTAAGGGAATCCCTACATGAGGGAATGAGAGCAACCAGAAAGATGTGATTACGAGTCAATATTTTAGCAAAAGAGTCTGGCAGCATCGTTGGTATCACGCTAGAAAATACCGTGAAAGTTGTGAGATAAATTTCACCACGGCTTTTTTGAACGGCAATGCGAACATTTAAGGGGTTCCCTTTAGATAATTTTCGGTGTACGATAAGACTCGTTACAAAAATCTAGGAGTAGGAACCTGTGCGTTAAGTGCTGCCGGAACGGAATGTGAACGGCAGACGAAGACAGATGTCGCGGTGCAGGTTCCGCATTCGCCTGATGTTTAGGCGTCTCCGCAAAAAAGGAGATTGCAGCTAATGCAAGTTTTATCGTTTAGTAGTCCCAAGCTTTCCACTCGAAACATTGTGTATCTCGCCATGATGATGGCTATGCAGATTGTTTTGAGCCGTTTTTCTTTTGGCACCCCGTGGTTGAAGATTAGTCCTGCTTTTTTTGCCACTATTTTGATGGGGTATTATTTCGGACCATGGATGGCAGCAGCCGCAGCAGCATTGAATGATCAGCTGTCGATCATGATCTTTAATCCTGGCGCTAACTTTCCTGGGTTTACGCTTAGTGCAGCGATTGCAGCCATGATTTACGGGATGTTCTTCCACGGTAAGAAGGTTTCGGTTATTCGGACATTGCTTGGGGTTGGCTTAGTGTTGTTGATTAGTAATATTATTTTGACGACACTGTGGCTAAACATGATGGGCACGCCATGGCAAGGTATTATCTGGCCGCGCACGATTAAAAACGTGGTCATGTTGCCAATTCAAACGGCGCTGTCCTACGCAACGCTAAAAAGTGTTGAACGGATTCGACCACATCTTTAATTGACATTGTTGATTGTTGAAACCGGCTAAAAACAGCACTGATTTTCTGGCCATGATTTGATGGCAGAGGGTCAGTGCTTTTTTGATGTTAAGCAGGTGGCTGAGCGGTTGACTGGTCAGTGGGGCCGTTAATTGTTAGAATAGACAATCAAAGGTTTAGGCGGAGGATTTACTCGGCGCAGAAGGTTGCGTGTAAGGACCTTGGTCGCAATGGCCAAAGCCCGGCCATCACGCGCAAGGCCGCTTACACTCCGATTGCTAAGCGCTCCTGCTCACGCTCAGCTCACTATAACGCGTTCGCCAGCGCAGAAGTCTGCGTGTAAGGACCTTGGTCGCAATGGCCAAAGCCCGGCCATCACGCGCAAGGCCACTTACACTCCGACTTCTAAACGCGCTGGCTCGCGCTCAGCTCACCATAACGCGCTCCCCGGCGCAGAAACCTGCGTGTAAGGACCTCAGTCGCAATGGCCAAGAGCGGGCCATCACGCCTGAGGCCACTTACACTCCGGTTTCTAAACGCGCCGGCTCGCGCTCACCATACAGAAAGGGTGCCGGTTATGTATCTTTTGTTGATAGGTTTGACTGCACTGGCTTTGGCTGGAGTCGGTTTATGGGCCTTGCAGTTGGAACGGCAGATTATGGCGATGCAATTGACAACGCATAAAATGATGTATCCGAATCAGGTGCGTAGCGGGCGGAAGACTTATATTCGTAACTTGTATCGTGAAGATGCGAGTGCGCGTCTGGTTCGTCGAGTTGGGTTGATTGGTAGTTGGATCAGCGGGCTGGCGTTTGCCGTGGCACTTGGAAATCAATTTTATACCGAGTTGCGCCATTTGCCGTTTATTAGCCGTCTTTATGTGATGGCTACGAATTATTTGACAACGCGTGATCTTGCTTTGTGGGTCGTGATGATCAGTGTTATAGTTGCCGGCTTGGCCTGGATTTGGTTGGCAAAATGGTTACACGATCGCTTGTTAGCGGAGAATGAAGCTACTGGGATTCAAAGTGCAACCGACTTGTATTGGACTCCAGAAGGTGTGATTCATCAACGTCTGTGGCTTAAGATCTTGTTACAGGTGCTGCTTATTGTCGGCAGCGTGCTTCTTTTGCTGGCGGCTTTAAACGGTGCTTTGCCTGATCCTGGTCAAGCGTGGATTTAATGTTGATTTAATCTAACCCTGCTACTCTTTCAAAAAGTGATGGTTTTGCTGTCAATTGGTTGCTCAATCATAGCAGTATAAGTACACACCTATATTCTAAGCTCTGCATATACATGCTCACGCTTCGAGGCTATTTGTGATAAACTATTGCCATGATTGTATCGCCGGAGGGAGGTTTAAATATGCGATTATTAGCACTTGATACCTCAAATGAGGCGATGTCGGTTGCAGTGTTGGATAATGATCGATTATTGGCGCAAACAACGATTAATCACAAGCGAACGCACAGCGAACAATTGCTGCCGACCATTGACGAATTGGTTGCTGCAAGTGGCTTACAACCTGAAGATTTAGATAAAATTATCGTTGCTGATGGTCCGGGATCCTATACCGGTATTCGAATTGCGGTCACTACTGGCAAAACACTGGCGTATACGCTAAACATTGCGTTGGTTGGTGTTTCCAGCTTGGCCGTTTTAGCGTCAAACATCAGTGCCACTAAAGCGATGATTGTGCCGATTATGAATGCGCGCCGGAATAATGTGTTCACGGGGGTTTATCAGTGGGACAAAGGTAAACTGCTGAATGTGGTGACGGATCGACATGTTCCATTGACGCTGCTGCTCACGGAGTTATCGACCTTGCACCAGCCAGTCATTTTTGTTGGCGTAGATGCTGCCATGTTTCGGAGCCAGATTATTGAGGCACTTGGCGGATTGGCACATTTTGCCCCGGATTGGCTGAATTTGCCCCAAGCATTGCGACTAGGACAGCTTGGCAAAGACTTGCCACCGGTTTCGGTTTATGACTTTGTACCGCGCTATTTACGCTTAACAGAAGCCGAAAACAACTGGCTTAAGGCGCATCCCGGCAAAGGACATGATGTTTATGTTGAGAAAGTTTAGGTCGTGGTTTGAACGCACGACGCCTGATGAATTGCAATTTAAACCGCGGACGATCAATGTTCGCAATAAAGAATATCTGTTGCGCCGAATGACGGAAGCGGACGTTGACGCAGCACTGGCCATCGAGCGTCGAATTTATCATGATACGCCGTGGGATCGTTATGCTTTCTTCTCTGAACTGCGCAAGGTACGGCATTCGTTGTACCTCGCCGTTGAAGATGCCGGTCAGATGGTGGCGTTAATTGGTACATGGTTTACCATGAACGAGGCGCACGTGACGAATATTGCTGTTGATCCAGCTTACCAGCATATGGGGCTGGGTCGCTTTTTAATGCAATTTATGATTGGCCGTGCAATTGATTACGGCAGTCAAAAGATCACACTCGAGGTTAGAACCAATAACGAGATTGCCAAACGGTTATACCGCTCGTTAGGTTTTCAAGATGGAAGAATTAAAAAAGGTTATTATGTCAGCAACCATGATGATGCGCTGGATATGTATCGGGAATTGCCGTAATTTCGGCGATCATCGTGATTGTAGGGGAGAATAATGTGGCAGCAAGAGAATTAATTTTAGCATTCGAAAGCAGCTGCGATGAAACCAGCGTGGCCGTTGTCGAAAATGGGACCAAAATCCTATCGAACATTATCGCCACGCAAATCAAGAGTCATCAGCGGTTTGGCGGCGTTGTACCGGAAGTTGCCAGTCGTCACCATGTGGAACAGATTACGTTGGTGACCGATGCGGCATTAAAAGAAGCAGGTGTGACTTATACTGACCTGACCGCAGTTGCCGTAACGTATGGACCGGGACTGGTAGGTGCCTTGTTGATCGGGGTAACGGCTGCCAAAACCATTGCATATGCCCATCACTTACCGCTTATTCCGGTCAATCATATGGCAGGCCATATTTATGCAGCTAGATTTGTTAAGCCATTGGTCTATCCATTGTTGGCATTAGCGGTTTCCGGCGGGCACACGGAACTGGTCTATATGCGCGCTGCCGGTGAATTTGAAATCATCGGTGATACCCGTGATGATGCTGCCGGTGAAGCGTATGACAAAGTCGGCCGGATATTGGGTATCCCTTACCCAGCCGGAAAAGAAGTCGATCGATTGGCCCATCTTGGTCATGATACCTTTCATTTTCCGCGAGCCATGGATAAAGAAGACAATCTCGATTTTAGTTTCAGCGGTTTGAAGTCAGCTGTCATTAATACGGTACATCATGCCGATCAAATTGGGGAAACACTCAGCCGTGAAGATCTGGCTGCGAGTTTTCAAGCGGCAGTGGTGGACGTGTTGGTTCACAAAACCCAAAAAGCGCTAACCGAATATCCGGTTAAACAGCTCGTGATTGCCGGGGGCGTTGCCGCTAATCAAGGGCTGAAAGAAGCGATGAATGAGACCTTGGCCGTTCATTTTCCCGATGTCGATGTCATTGTGCCGCCATTGCGCCTGACCGGTGACAATGGTGCCATGATTGGGGCTGCAGCTCATATTGAACTGGCAAAACGGCATCTCGCTTCTGAAGATTTAAATGCCGATCCCGGCCTGAGTTTTGCCCACGCGTAAAGTAATCGTCACCCGCGACAGCAATTTTATTGACGTTGTCTAACTGTTTTGGTTAGACTTAACTTATTGATAAGGTTGTTAACGAAAGGATGATTCCCATGGCTCAAAAAACGATCATGTTAGTTTGCTCCGCTGGTATGTCAACCTCGATGCTGGTACAACGAATGAAAAAAGCGGCGGCGGCAGATGGTATTGACGTCGATGTTTTTGCAACTGCAGCTGCCGATGCGGACAACAAGCTCGCCTCAGAGCCAGTTTCGGTCCTCATGCTCGGCCCGCAAGTCCGGTTTATGGAAAGCCAGTTTAAAGCCAAGGCTGACGAGAAAAAGATTCCAATGGCGGTAATCGACATGAAAGCCTATGGGATGATGGATGGCGAAAAAGTTTTACGCCAGGCATTGGGACTACTTGATCAAAAGGTTTAAACATCCCACCAATTAGCGTGCAAAAAAAGAACTGGTTCTAACAGCAGAATTTGTTGTTGGAACCAGTTCTTTTATATTCTTTTCATCTGACAGTCAACGGCAAACTTTTATCAAAACGAAAAGGGTTAGTTAGACTCATTTTGCATCGTTTCAAGTTGAATGCTTTTTTCTTCCCATGCATCCTCGGTCGTTTTGGTTTCCTGTTGAACCGCATCAAGTTTGGTTTGCAATTTTTGCATTTTAACATAATCGGTTAAAACATCTGGCGCGGTCATTTGCTTTTGAATGGCGGTTGCTTGTTGTTCCAATGTTTGCAATTTGGTTTCCAGATCCGCGACTTCACGCTGCAATTTGCGTGCTGCTCGAGCATCTTCTTTGGACTGCTGATAAGAAGTGGCACCAGTCGTTTCCGATTTGGTCATTGGGGACTCAGCCGCTGCTGCTTCGGCCTGAGCTTTGGTTTCGGCCAGCTTTTCCTGGTAGTAGTCCCAGTTGCCAAGATACGTGGTACTGCCGGTAGGGGCGATGGCGATAACGTTGGTTGCTAGTTCATTGATGAAGTAACGGTCATGGGAAACAAACAAGACCGTACCGTTGAAGTCTTTTAATGCCTGCTCAAGCACTTCTTTGCTGTTAATATCCAAGTGGTTCGTCGGTTCATCCAGAACGAGAAAATTATCGTGTTTCAGCGCTAACTTGGTTAATTCCAGCCGCGCTTTTTGCCCGCCGGATAACGCGCTCACTGGTTTTTGAATATCATCGGCACCGAATAAGAAGGCAGCAAGGACAGCGCGTACATCCTTTTCCGGCATCATCGGATGATCATCCCAGATCTCGTCAATGACGGTATTTTTGGGATTGAGTTGTTGAATTTCCTGATCGTAATAACCAACATCGACATTGGCGCCAAACTTGGCAGTGCCGGCTAAGAACGGTATTTTTCCCAAGATGCTCTTAAGTAAAGTTGATTTGCCGACCCCATTCGGACCGATAATGGCGATGCGATCGTATTTGTTAACCTGAAAATCGATGGGACCTGCCATTGGCTGATCGGCTTCATAACCGACTGTTGCCTGATTAACCTTGAGGACCTCATTACCGCTTGGTCGATTAGGCGTGAAATTAAAATGGACGGTTTTATCATCGCCGGTCGGTTTTTCCAGCACGTCCATTTTTTCCAATTGTTTTCGGCGTGCCTGTGCCTGTTTGGTGGTGCTGGCGCGGACAATGTTTTTATCGACAAAATCCTGTAGTTTGGCGATTTCTTCTTGTTGCTTGTTATAGGCTTTCCACGCTTGGGCCTGGCGCTCGGCTTTTTGCTTGAGATAGCCGCTGTAATTGGTTTTATAATGGGTTGCGTGGTGATGATCCAGTTCATAGATTTCCGTGACAACGTGGTCAAGAAAATATTGATCATGACTGACCGTTAAGATCGCACCGGGGTATGTTTTGAGATAACCTTCAAGCCAGCTCAGCGTTTCGATGTCGAGATGATTCGTGGGCTCATCAAGGATAATCAAGTCATGTTTTTCCAGCAGCAGTTTGGCCAATGCTAGCCGTGAGCGTTCACCACCGGACAAGGTCCCCACGGGTTTATCATAGGTGTCTTCACCAAACTGAAAGCCGTGTAGAACCGAACGGATTTCGGCCTCGTAGCCATAACCGTTTTGTTCATTAAAGTCATGCTGCAGTTGATCGTATTGTTTCATAGTGGCCGCAAAAGCAGCTTGATCGGCAATCAGCTTAGGATCGCCAAGTTTGGCCTCTAAATCATGGATTTGACGCGCCATCGCTTGAAGCGGAGCAAAGACGGTCAGCATTTCTTTGAAAATCGTTTTGTCGGAATCAAGCCCGGAGTTTTGAGCTAAATACCCAATTGATAGATTCTTCATGGTGGTGACCTGACCGGCGTCCGGGGGAGCAATGCCGGTCAGGATTTCCAGCAGCGTTGTTTTGCCAATGCCATTGGGACCAACAAGGCCGATGCGGGCGCCGTCTTGGATCTCCAGGTTCACGTTGGCAAATAATTCATTGCCGTTGAAGCTGCGGCCAACTTGTTGTGCCTGCAAAATGATCACAGGAATACCTTCTTTCACAATTAATCGTTAAGACCTAATATAACATAGTTTCGTTCATGGGCGCGCATTCCCCGCTGATACATTTAGCTGGCAAAATCTGCTTGTGAAGATGTATCCGCTTGCGTTCAGGCCATAAACCAGCTAATATAAGCAGAAGATACTATGTTGGACAGTTCACATGTTCTGCATGGGAATACTTCTACAGGAGGCTTGCTTACATGGCGGAAACGATCATCCCCAAAGCAACGGCGAAACGCCTACCCGTGTACTACCGATACTTGAATTTCTTGGCTAATTCCGGGACAACCAAGATCAGTTCAACTGAACTGTCGGACGCGGTAAAGGTTGACTCGGCGACGATTCGACGTGATTTTTCCTATTTCGGTGCACTCGGCAAACGCGGTTATGGTTATGATGTGAAGGATTTGCTCAATTTCTTCAAAAAGATTCTGAATCAGGATCGACTTACCAATGTCGGTTTAGTCGGGGTCGGCAACCTGGGGCATGCGTTGTTGAATTATAATTTTCGACAGGCAAACAACATCCGAATCAGCGCCGGTTTTGACATTAATCCTAAGCTCGCTGGAACGATTCAAAGCGGTGTTCCGATTTACCCGATGGATGAAATGATTAAACAGATTAAAGATCAGCAAATTGAAATTGTGATCTTGACGGTGCCAATTGATGCTGCTCAGCACATTACCGATGATTTGGTTAAAGCAGGTATCAAAGGGATCATGAATTTTACCCCGATTCGGATTTCGGTACCGAGTTATGTTCGCGTGCAGAATGTGGATTTAGCCACCGAGCTGCAAACATTGATTTACTTCCTGGAACATTATGGGCCAACGCTCAACGAACCAGAAGCCTGAATAAGACCGTAATGGCGTCGTTTACCTTTAGCAGGCAAGCGGCGTTTTTATGTTGCACTTTTCAGTGTACTGCGTATAATAGTACACATAATACGAAGGGAGGCGCGGTCATGGCGACTGAGTCTTATGCTCACTTGGCTTACTATGAACGACTGGTGCTCCAAATTAAAGCCAGAGTCGTTCAAGGCATCATGCAGCCAGGTGACAAATTACCGTCCGTACGGGAAATGGCGAAGCAGGAACAGCTAAATCCTAATACGGTCGCGAAGGCGTACAAGCAGCTTGAAGCTGACGGGGTTATCTTTGTTGAACCGGGACGTGGCTCGTTTATTGCCGAACCGTTGAAACATGCCAACGCAGCAGCAGTGGCAACCTTTCGCCCTAAATTTGATGCGTTGGTGGTTGAGGCGCAGAGTCTCGGTATCAGTCTTGCCACGCTGCATACCTGGCTAAATGAAAAGGAGGAACCTGCATGAGTCTCACCATCACGAATTTGCAAAAAAAGATTGATCAGCAACCGGTGCTAGAAGCCGTTACATTTTCGTTAGATCGCGGTCAGGTCGTCGGTCTAGTCGGTCCCAACGGTATTGGCAAAACCACCATTTTTCGCACCATCACCCATCAGTATATTGCGGATGGCGGAACGGTGAAGGTTGACGATCATGATTTGGCAACCGAACCGGCCCAGCGAGAAGCCATTTTTTATTTGGACCAGCAGCATTTGTTTTTCCGCAAATATTCACTGGTTAAAATTGCCGCCAACTACGCATTGCTGTATACCGACTTTGACCAAGCCGCGTTTCTGCACTTGATTGAAAAGTTTGGGCTAAATGGGGCCGCCCGTTTCCAGAGCCTATCTAAAGGTTATCAGGCACTGGTCATGGTCGCGTTGGCCTTAGCGAGTCAGGCACCTTATGTTTTCTTGGATGAACCATTCGATGGCTTGGATGTTTTGATTCGGGAAAAAATCGTCAATCTGGTTGTGGATGCGGTTGCGGATGGCCAGCGTACGTTTCTGATTGCCTCGCATAATCTGATTGAGTTGGACGGCTTATCCGATCGGGTTTTGTTTGTTAAAGGGGGACGCATCAGTCGCGATTTGACCCTTGAAGATGTTCGGCAGCAAGCGGTGAAGTTACAGTTGGTGTTTAAAACCAATAAAATTCCGGCAGTAGTCAAGCAGTATGGCCGAATCCTGAATATTCGCGGGCGGGTGATTGAGGCGGTTTTCCCGGACTTCAATCAGGAGATTCAAGCAGCATTGGCAGCGGAGCAACCGGTACTGAATGAAAGTTTGCCGCTGTCGTTGTCAGATTTGTTCAAAGTTGAATTTCGACCACATCATTCGGGGGTGAAATAATGTATGACCATCAGTTACTGAAGCTGGTTCAATCACGGCACAAAGTTCTGTTGCGCGTTGTGTTTGTGTTTGTTATTTTACTGGCATTTCTCAATCTTGGCGGAACGATACAAGGCTACCAGAATCGTCAGGAGTACATGCTGAGTCCTAGCGAATTTACCGCTACTAAAAGGCAGGCAGCAAAGCATCATGATGACACGTTTGCCAACATGTCTTATAGCCAATATCAAGAACAACAAAAGTATTTAATCGCTCCGCAAGACAAGCAGAAATTGTATGCACCATCCTTCACGGGACTGGTCATGACAATTGTTTCGTATGCTATTCCTTTGCTTGTCGGAATAGCGATGGCCGGCGTTGATCAAGCCAGTGGTCTCAATGCGGCACTGTTTACGAGCCGGTTTCGGCGCCGACAACTGTTTTCAGTTCGCTATGGCTATGGTCTTGCGTATTTATTAGGGGCAACAACAATCGGTATTGGGATCACGCTTTTAGGTTTTTATGCCGCCGTACCTGCGATGTATGTTGGTCTAAGCGGGGCTAATATTGTGGGTGCATTATTAATCAATCTCGCCGTCAACAGTTTTATGTTTACAGTCGGCATTGGGGTTGGCACGATCTTTGCCTCGCTATTTTGGATGGGCGTTTTTGGCTTGTTTGGTACGTGGTTTGGCATGAGCGCAATAGAACGGTTTATAAATTCGATTAGATTTTACGGCCCAGTCAAAAAGAGCTTTTGGCATACGCTGATTCCCAGTGGCAACCAACTTTTTTGGTTACTATTTATCGGGGCGATACTGGCGAGTGTCGGCGGTTATTTCCTGATAAGGTGGTTGTTTGATCGGATTTCCTTAGAACATTCAGGCGATGTCCTATTGTTGCCGAAGCTGCGATGGTTAATTCTCGCATATGCACTCGTGGTGATTCCGTATACGTTTGATGATTGGATCTTACAAAATCGCTTAATATCATATGTTGTCTCAATTGGCATGGTGATTGGGTTAGGCGTATGGTGGCAGCGGCGAGAACATGTAGGATCGCAAACATCGTTGAAAACCAAAACAGTTTGAAACTGGCTTTAAGTCATGAAGTTTATGCAAACATGCCTTTATGGCGTAAAAAAGTCGGCTCCAGCACGCATGAAAATGCAGCGCCGGAGCCGACTTTTTTGTGGGTTCTGATTGATTTTGATGATTGTTCGGCCAGACAGTTAACGGCCATTAACGATCATAAGGGGTATAAATAATGTAGTTTTGATCCGTTGTGGCTTCAAAGTCAAATTGCGAGTTCTTCGCGTTTTGTTTGGTTTCTTCATTGCTAATCGTTTCGGTTTGTAAGCCGAGAGCTGTGCGGAGTTTATTTGAGACTCGCTGCATTTCCACATCGGAGGCAATCTGATAGGCGCCGTCCCCGACCCAGGCATTGACGCCCTGCAAATGATCGGTTGAGATGGTCTTGGCGGCATCGCGATAATTCAAGAAGATACTTTGCATATCTGCGAAACTCATATTAGTGGCGATGTTCTTGGAAACCGTGTCCATAAGTTTGGTGAAATTACCGAGTGATCCCACTGATATGGCTTTTTTCAAAATAGCTTTGATCACTTGTTGCTGGCGTTTTTGGCGCCCGTAATCGCCTTCTGGGTCTGAATGACGCATTCGGGAATAGGCGAGGGCCATGTTGCCGTTTAGGTGCATGTTGCCTTTAGTGAACTTCTGGTTGCCGGTATACGGGTCTTGGAATGAAAATGGGACGTTGACGTCAATCCCGCCGACTGCATTGACTACCTTTTCAAGTGCGCCCATGTTAATGGTTAAGTAGTAAGAAATCGGGACATTGACCAGCTTGGAGACAGTATTGATGGCCATGTCCGAACCGCCGACGTTATAAGCGGCATTGATTTTTTGCATATTGAATTCTTTGGTACCAATCAGTTCAGCAGCGGTATCCCGCGGAATGCTGACCATGGTGGTTTTTTTAGTCTTGGGATTAATGACGGCAACAATCATCGTATCCGAGTTACCTTTTTCAATCCGTCCGTCTGCCCCCGTGTCAACCCCCAGTAGCAAAACAGCAAATGGTTTCTTTTGGGCAATATCCGTGCTGACGTGTTTGGTGGCATGGTATGTATTGTCAATCGCATATTTTGCCTGACTGTATAAGCGCAACGCATAAGCTCCGACTGTAAACAGGCCGACGACAAGGATTAAACCGATGAGTCTTCCCCAGTGAAATCGGCGGGGTTTTTGACGCTGACGGTGATTTGAGCGGGTCTCCATAATTTAACTCCTTCGTAAAAGCATTATTTTCCATTATAGGAGATTGTGGTGATGGGTGCGATTAATATTCGGTTACGTTTATAGGGCATGGGCAATGTAATAAAGCCAAACCATCCATAAGGCACCGACATGGGCGATGATCGGCGTGCTGATGGCGCCGGTGTGGCGATAATCGTAAGCAAGTACCAACCCGACCAGAGTTGCACTAAGCCAGTGGCCACCGGGTTGGGTCACGGCAAATAGGAGGCTGGCGATGAGCGCGCCGCCAAAGATACCGGTGACATTGACGAGATTGCCGAACAGAACTTTACGAAAAGCCAACTCTTCCAAGATCGGCAATGCTAAGCCAATGGTCAAAAAGTACCAAGGATTAGTCGTCATACTGGAAAGCTGTTGATGAATTTGACTGCTGGTTTGCGGCATTTTGAATAAAATGGTTTCAAGCCACGAACCAACCAGTTGCGCTGCCAAAACACCGGCAATGCCCATCACGCCCCAGAAGACGCGTTGCTGCGGGGCAAGAACGCCAGGTGCTTCAATCGCGTTGGCAATCACTAAGTTACGCTCGCTCAAAATCGCGATAATGAGTGCGACCATACTGATTAAGGTAACAATACCAAGGCTAAGGCGCCCAACTGGCAATACCTGAAAAATAAGGAGGTTAGCGATGAAGGCAACCAAGTAGGCGCCAATAATAGAAAAAGCATGTTTTTGAAGTGACATAAACGACTCCTTTTAAAAAATGTCTGAAATTAGTATAACATTCCGGAGTTTGGGGGTTGCATTCACCCGCAAAACTCGTTATAGTTACTTTTGTAGTTAGCACTTAGACACAACGAGTGCTAAATCAAAAAATGTAATGTGGAGGGATTGCCTTGTTAAAACCATTAGGAGATCGCGTGATTGTCGAGGTCGTTGAAGAAGAGGAACAAACCGTTGGCGGCATCGTTTTAGCCAACAATGCAAAACAGAAACCGCAAACCGGCAAAGTTGTTGCTGTAGGTGAAGGCGCTTTGACACCGGAAGGCAAGCGTCTGCCAATGGCCGTTAAAGTTGGCGATACTGTATTATACGACAAATACGCCGGCTCTGAAGTGAAGTATGAAGGTCAAGACTACCTCGTACTGCACGAAAAAGACATTATGGCAATTGCGTAAAAAATAATCGATCAATTTTGAGGTGAATAAAAACAATGGCAAAAGAAATTAAATTCTCTGAGGATGCACGTGCCGCAATGCTGCGTGGCGTGGATCAGTTAGCAAACACAGTTAAGACAACGTTAGGACCAAAAGGCCGCAATGTTGTTTTGGACAAGAGCTATGGTGCACCGGAAATTACCAATGATGGTGTCACGATCGCAAAGTCAATTGACTTGGAAGATCACTATGAAAATATGGGAGCCAAGTTAGTCGCAGAAGTTGCTTCCAAGACTAATGATATTGCCGGTGATGGTACGACCACCGCAACGGTTTTGGCACAAAGCATTATTCGTGAAGGTATGAAGAACGTCACTGCCGGTGCTAACCCAGTCGGCATTCGGACCGGGATCGAAAAGGCAACCAAGGCTGCAGTTGACGAATTGCACAAGATCAGCCACAAGGTTAACGGCAAGAAGGAAATTGCCCAAGTTGCTTCCGTTTCCTCTTCTAATGAAGAAGTCGGCAACCTGATTGCTGACGCGATGGAAAAAGTTGGCCATGATGGTGTGATTACCATTGAAGAAAGCAAAGGGATTGATACTGAACTCTCTGTTGTTGAAGGGATGCAATTTGATCGCGGCTATCTGAGCCAGTACATGGTTACTGACAACGACAAGATGGAAGCTGATCTGGATGATCCATATATCCTGATTACCGACAAGAAGATCTCCAATATTCAAGATATTCTGCCACTCTTGCAAGAAATCGTGCAACAAGGTAAGGCACTGTTGATCATTGCTGACGATGTTGCCGGTGAAGCACTGCCGACCTTGGTTCTGAACAAGATTCGTGGCACCTTCAATGTTGTTGCCGTTAAAGCACCTGGCTTTGGCGATCGGCGCAAGGCTCAACTTGAAGATATTGCGACCTTGACAGGTGGTACTGTTATCAGCTCCGATCTTGGCTTGGATCTGAAGGATACCAAGATTGAACAATTAGGCCGTGCAGGCAAGGTTACGGTTACCAAGGATGACACCACCATTGTTGATGGCGCTGGTTCCAAGGATGCCATTGCTGAACGGGTTAACATCATCAAGAAGCAGATTGCCGATACGACCAGCGACTTCGACCGTGAAAAACTGCAAGAACGCTTAGCTAAGTTAGCTGGCGGCGTTGCTGTTGTCAAGGTTGGTGCCGCAACGGAAACCGAGCTGAAAGAACGTAAGTATCGGATCGAAGACGCTTTGAACGCGACCCGTGCTGCGGTTGAAGAAGGCTATGTTGCTGGTGGTGGTACTGCCTTGGTAGACGTATTGCCTGCTGTTGCTGCTTTGAAAGAAGACGGCGATGTTCAGACCGGGATCAACATTGTTCAACGTGCACTGGAAGAACCAGTTCGTCAGATTGCCGAAAACGCCGGCAAAGAAGGCTCTGTCATTGTTGAAAAGTTGAAGAAAGAAAAGCAAGGCATCGGCTATAACGCTGCAACCGGCGAATGGGAAGACATGGCTAAGTCAGGTATTATCGACCCAACCAAGGTTACCCGCTCCGCATTGCAAAACGCTGCCTCAGTTGCAGCACTGTTGCTGACAACAGAAGCAGTTGTGGCTGACAAGCCTGAACCAAAAGATAACAACGCTGCCGCTGCCGGCGCAAACCCAGCAGCTGGCATGGGCGGTATGATGTAATTTCGCCTCGGCGTTTAAGGCTGCAAAAAACACCAGTCCCCAACCGGGCTGGTGTTTTGTTGTACATAAGGAACAGATTCGGGTAATTCTGACGGTCATTGAGGCGTGAAACAAGATGACCATGATTAACAAATAAAGATGGCAACTGAGAGGCATTAAGCGCAATAATAGGCATTGACCGGCTTTCCTTGGTAAAATAAAATAAATAAGTCATCTTGGTTATCATTTTAAAGTTGCCAGGATAGCGACAGTCAAGCAATGCGTGGGGTCCGTATAATGAATTTCTCGCGCTCACATTAGCAAAGGGAGCGGTTGATATGAAACTAGTTCAAAATCCGATTCGACTTAACGCCAGCCTGCATAAAATGCTACCGAATACCATGCGTTATCTCTATAGTCGCAAACCGGTTAAATACTTTGAGCTTTACACACTTGGTTCAGTACATGTTTATTATGTCGAAGGCTTTGACCAAATTGACATTGTGCTGACGCATGATAAACGGACAATCAAAGATACCGAGATTGATTTTGTCTTGGAAAAGTTATTGCCGGATACGCCAAAAGATGAATTGAAAATCGATCATGCTGCCAAAAGCGAGATTGAACATGAAGTCCATCGCAAGCTAAAGGTTCATGATGTTGTGATAGTCGAGAAGGCTTAATTGCCAGCGGTTACTTTTTCGGTCAGACGAAAGAGTGATCGCTTTTCTTTTGGTTTGTGCGAGTTCGTAAAATGGCGGTGTTGTTGCCAATCAATATAGGTTAAGATGGAAGAGGGTAGGCGCTGGGCAATTTTTAGCGTAGACTGGTGCATGTTTACTTTTTAAAATTTCAATTAAGGTTAATAGGAGTTTAAAATGATGCATTTGAAGCGGCTGTTTATTGGACGGCCATTGAAATCTTCCGAAGAAGGCGGACAACAGCTAAACATCTTCAAAGCGTTGGCGATGCTGTCGTCAGATGCTTTGTCAAGTGTGGCATATGGTACTGAGCAGATTGTCTTGGTTTTGACAACCTTGTCAGCTGCAGCAATCTGGTATTCGTTGCCAATTGCGGCGTTTGTGTTGATTCTCCTGATCTCGCTGACACTTTCTTACCGGCAAATTATCCACGCTTATCCAAGTGGCGGCGGAGCTTATGTCGTTGCGAGCGAAAATCTGGGCAAGAATGCCGGTTTGACGGCGGGCGCTTCACTTCTGATTGATTACATGCTGACGGTTTCGGTTTCCGTTTCGGCGGGGGCTGAGGCGATTACCAGTGCGATCCCAGCGCTTTATGGCCATCAAGTTGCCATCTCGCTTGTCATTATCTTTATTTTAATGGGCATGAATCTTCGCGGAATGAGTGAATCCGCTAATTTCCTGATGATTCCGGTGTATCTCTTCGTTTTGGTTATGACCGCGATGATTATCTGGGGGTTGTACCAAGTTGTGACCGGGGCCATTCCTTATAAGGCAACATCGATGGTCGGTGCCGCAATTCCCGGCGTTTCCATGGCGTTAATCTTCCGCGCCTTTTCCAGTGGTTCCAGTTCACTGACCGGGGTTGAAGCGATCAGCAATGCGGTGCCATTCTTTAAGTTGCCAAAAGAAAAAAATGCGGCGAAAACATTGGCCATTATGGCGGCTATTTTGGGCTTCTTCTTTGCCGGGATCACATTTTTAAACTACTGGTATGGTTTGGTGCCAATGGCAAAAGTGACGGTATTGTCGCAGGTGGCCAAAGAAACATTTGGCGGTACTGGAATCATGTACTATGTCGTTCAGTTTGCAACGGCGCTGATTTTGGCGGTCGCTGCGAATACGGGCTTTTCTGCGTTTCCAGTGCTGGCCTTTAATTTAGCCAAAGATAAGTTCATGCCGCATATGTACCTGGATCGTGGGGATCGCTTGGGTTATTCCAATGGGATCCTGACACTGGCGCTGGGGTCAGCGGCATTGATCACGATTTTCCAGGGGTCCACGGAGCGATTAATTCCGTTGTATGCTGTCGGGGTGTTCATTCCGTTTACGCTGTCGCAAACCGGCATGATCATTCACTGGTTCCGCAATCGTGGTAAAGGCTGGATAGGCAAAACAGTCGCCAACTTCTCCGGAGCCTTAATTTCCTTTGCCATTTTAGTCATTCTCTTTGCTTATCGCTTGTTTGATATTTGGCCGTTCTTCATCGTCATGCCGCTTGCCATCTTCTTGTTCTACAAGATTCGGGATCACTACGACAAAGTGGCGGCGCAGTTACGGTTGCCGGCCGATGTTGAAGAGCATGACTATGACGGTAGCACCGTTATCGTCCTTGTCGGCAATGTGACGCGGGTTACCCGAGCAGCGTTGAATTATGCCCAGTCGATTGGCGATTATGTCATTGCGATGCATGTGTCGATGGATGAGAATCCTAACAAGGAAAAGGAGACCCAAAGCGAGTTTCGGGCAGACTTTCCGGATGTTCGCTTTGTAGACATCCATTCGTCATATCGCTCGATTGAAGCGCCTACGATTCGGTTTGTGGACATCGTAGCCCGCAATGCAGCTAAGCGTAATTTCACGACCACGGTGCTCATTCCACAGTTCGTCCCGCGCAAAAAGTGGCAGAACATTCTCCACAACCAAACCAATTTCCGCTTACGGGCTGCTTTTGCTAGCCGGGAAAATGTGATTATTGCGACGTACAGTTATCATTTGAAGAAATAAGTTTCGGTAAGCTGCCGGCTGGATTGGTTGAATCTGGCCGGATTTTAGGCATTAGCGTTTCTCTTGGAGTACGTGTATGGCAAATAAAGGTGCTTCTCAGTTTAGACGATTCCAGCAGCGTTGTGATGAATATTGACATAGAAAGCAAGAGCTGGCGGAGCGGCGATGGGCTCAGCTGTGAAATTGGTCTTAAGCGGAGTGCCTTTCTCCGCTTTAGACCAAGGCCGAGCTTTAATACAGCACTTTGCGGGTTCAAAGTCGTGCCCACCACTCTAGCTGCGCGGTCGCCAGCCTTCACCACCGCGGAGCCAGCTCGGAGTCTCGGAAATCACTTAATTAGATTAGAACCGAGAAGAAGTTGACACTTACTTTTTAAACTGTGGGATTGACGGAACTGGTAAAATATGAATAATAGAACGTCAGAGAAAGTCAAAGGATAAAGGGTGAATTTTGTGCCGCAAAAAACCAGCGATACGCCGATGATGCAACAATATAATGCGATTAAGGCGCAGTATCCGGATGCATTTTTATTTTATCGGATTGGTGATTTCTATGAGCTGTTTAATGATGATGCGATCAAGGGGGCGCAGTTACTTGAGCTGACCTTGACGGCGCGGAATAAAAGCGCGGATGATCCGATTCCAATGGCAGGGGTGCCGCATCACGCCGTGCAAAGCTATGTCGATATTTTGATCGATCATGGCTATAAGGTAGCAATCTGTGAACAGATGGAAGATCCTAAAAAAGCGGTTGGTATGGTTAAGCGTGCGGTCATTCAATTAATCACGCCTGGCACGAATATCGATATTAAGGCCGGTGCGGCGAAGACCAATAACTATATCACAGCAGTTTTGCCGCACGCAGCCGGGTATGCGTTTGCTTACGGGGATGTGTCCACTGGCGAACTGAAAGTCACGGACCTGAAAAGCAAGTTCGCCTTACAAAATGAATTAAGTGCGTTGGCCACCAAAGAGATTGTGGTGCCAGAAGACCTGAACGACGAAGATGCCGCGATGCTAAAAAAAGGGGAGCGGCTGCTATCAGTGCAGCAAGACACGAAGCCGACCAGTGAAGGCAGTTATGTTTCCCAAGATTTAACTGATCCTGCCGAAGCCGCGGTGGTGCAGATGTTGATGGCGTATTTGTTGAACACCCAAAAGCGCAGTCTGGCACATATTCAAAAAGCAGTCGCCTATCAACCGTCCGCGTATTTGGAAATGGATCAGGATGCACGCAGCAATCTTGATATCCTACAAAATAGTCGTACCGGACGCAAAGGTGATACGCTGTTGTCATTATTGGATGCGACCAAAACCGCAATGGGCGGGCGCTTATTGAAGCAGTGGCTGGAGCGGCCATTGTTGGACATTGATGCCATCAGTGTGCGCCAAAATCAGGTGCAGGATTTGCTGGAACACTTTTTTGAGCGGAGTGAGCTGCAAGAGCGGTTGACAAAGGTGTATGATCTTGAGCGGTTAGCAGGACGGGTGGCCTTTGGAACCGTTAACGGGCGCGATTTGATTCAGTTGCAAACCTCGCTGGATCAAGTCCCGGCGATTCAGGATGTTTTGAGCAAGCTTGACGATGGCAGTTTTAAAGAACTTCGCGGTAAGATAGACCCGGTTAGTGACGTGGCCGGACTCATTCGGCGGTCAATCGAGCCGGAGCCACCGATTTCCGTGACGGATGGCGGCTTAATTCTGCGCGGTTACAATGAAAAGCTAGATGCTTACCGCGATGCCATGAAGAATTCAAAGCAGTGGATAGCAGAACTTGAAGCTTCAGAGCGGAAAGCGACGGGCATTCACAATCTTAGAATCCGTTACAATAAGGTTTTCGGCTACTTTATTGAAGTGACCAAGTCAAACCTGGATAAGGTGCCAGAAGGTCGCTATGAACGCAAACAAACGCTGACTAACGCCGAACGCTTTATTACGCCGGAACTTAAAGAAAAAGAAACGCTGATTTTAGAGGCGCAGGAAAGTTCAACCGCGCTTGAGTATGACCTTTTCCAGGATATTCGGGAAAAAGTCAAGGCTCAGATTAAACGGCTGCAGCATTTAGCCGCTCAAATTTCGGCGTTAGATGTGCTGCAAAGTTTTGCGACCGTTGCCGAGAATAACCATTATGTTCGGCCAACGATGCATGCCGGGACCCATGACATTAACGTCAAAGGCGGCCGGCATCCGGTGGTTGAACATGTTTTGGGGCAGGACAGTTATATTCCTAACGATGTCATCATGGACCGGGATACGGATATGCTGCTGATCACGGGTCCAAACATGTCCGGGAAAAGCACCTATATGCGGCAGCTGGCATTGATTGTCATCATGGCTCAAGCAGGATCGTTTGTCCCGGCTGACACGGCGGATTTGCCGATTTTTGATCAAATCTTCACCCGCATTGGCGCTGCCGATGACTTAGCAAATGGCGAAAGTACCTTTATGGTCGAGATGTTGGAAGCAAATGCGGCTTTGAGTCATGCAACCGCATCGAGTTTAATCCTGTTTGACGAAATCGGTCGCGGCACGGCAACGTATGATGGGATGGCATTGGCTCAGGCGATTATCGAATATTTGCACGATCATGTCCATGCCAAGACACTTTTTTCAACGCATTATCACGAATTGACCAGTTTATCGGATTCATTGGCAAAGCTGAAAAATGTCCATGTCGGGGCAGTTGAAGAACACGGCAATCTGGTGTTTCTGCATAAGATGATGCCGGGTCCGGCTGATAAAAGTTACGGGATTCACGTTGCCAAATTAGCCGGTTTGCCAGCTGACTTATTGAGCCGTGCGGATACTATTTTGAAACAACTCGAAGCGGCAACTCCGGAAAAAACCGTCCCGGCAGCTACCAGCCAAGTCGAGGATCAGCAGTTATCACTGTTTGAGGAACCTAAACCTGCACCCAAGAATAGTCCGATTTTAGCCAAACTTGCTAAGTTCGATTTGATGGATGCAACGCCGATGGATGCGATGAATTTAATTTTTGACCTGCAAAAGCATTTAAAGAAGAAGTGATTTTATGCCAAAAATTCACCAACTATCTGCCACTTTAAGTAACCAAATTGCTGCTGGGGAAGTTATTGAACGGCCGGCCAGCGTGGTGAAAGAATTGGTGGAAAATAGTATTGATGCCCAAGCCACCCAAATTGACGTGAAGGTGTCAGCGGCTGGTTTGCAAACCATTCATGTCAGCGACAACGGGATCGGCATTGACCCTGACGATGTGGCGACAGCTTTCTTGCGTCATGCGACGAGTAAAATTCTGACCACGCGTGATCTATTTAATGTTCATTCACTGGGATTTCGCGGGGAGGCGCTGGCAAGTATTGCAGCGGTTGCCGATGTGACGCTAACGACCGCTACCGATGCCGGGATTGGCGCTAAAATTCATGTCAAAGGCGGACAGGTAGAAAGTCAAACGACAGCGGCGCATCGTCGCGGAACCGATGTCGAAGTGAGCGATCTGTTTTTTAACACCCCGGCACGGCTGAAATATATGAAGTCGCAACAGACCGAACTTGGCAAGATTGTTGATATTGTCAGTCGGTTGGCATTGGCTAACCCTAAGATTGCGTTTACGGTCAGCCATGACGGCAATATGATGGTGCGGACAGCCGGTCAAGGTGATCTACGCCAGACATTGGCCGGCATTTACGGTTTGCCGGTCGCCCGGTCAATGGTCGACTTTCAGGCCGAGGATCTTGATTTTAAGGTGAGTGGCTTGACCAGTTTGCCTGAAACCACGCGTGCGTCGCGTAATTATCTGAGCTTGGTCGTCAATGGCCGCTATATCAAGAACTTTCAGTTGACGAAAGCCGTGATTGCCGGCTATGGCTCCAAACTCATGGTCGGGCGCTATCCTATGGGCGTGATTTCAATTCAGATGGATGCCGCTTTGGTGGATGTCAACGTGCACCCAACCAAAGCCGAGGTGCGGTTAAGTAAAGAAGATCAGCTCAGCCACTTGCTCAGTGAGGCCATTCGTGCGCGCTTAGCCAAGGAAAATCTGATTCCCGATGCCATGGATAATTTGCCTAAACGCGAGCGCTATGATCTTGATCAACTGGAACTGACCCTCAATAAAATCAGTCCTAAAACGACAGCAGTGCCGAATCAAGGTGCTGAAGTGCGCGAAAACGCCGACACTAACACTGGCAATACGCCGACTTCTCAACCAGCAGCGCAGACAGAAGCAGCAGTCGATTTAACCATCAACGACTTAGATGATCGGCCAATTTTTGATGAGCCACAGCGCTTGGCTGCTTGGGATCAGCGTTATCAAACGTTAGACGCCAATGTTGCGCCTGCCTTGGTGGAGGATACCGCAGCTTCGGATTTGAAGCGACCGGAGCCGACTGAACGTTTTCCCGATTTAACCTACCTTGCCCAAGTTCACGGGACCTATCTGCTGGCGGAAGCTGGGGACGGCTTGTATATTTTGGATCAACATGCGGCCCAAGAACGGGTTAATTATGAGTTTTATCGCCAGGCAATTGGTGAAGTCAGCAACGATCAGCAACATTTACTGGTTCCCATCGTGCTGGATTACTCCGCGGCCGATGCGATCAATATCCGCACGCATCGGGATGTGTTGGAAGCGGTCGGCTTGTATCTAGAGGATTTTGGCCAAAATAGTTTTGTGGTCGAGCATCATCCGACGTGGTTCAAAGCCGGTCAGGAAGAAGACACGATCAAAGAGATGGTTGATTGGGTTTTGCGTGACGGCAAGATCTCTGTCGCGGCTTTTCGGGAGAAGACGGCGATCATGATGAGCTGTAAGCGGGCCATCAAAGCCAATCATCATTTAGACGATCAGCAGGCACGGGCGTTATTGCAGAAACTGCCACAATGCGAAAATCCATTCAATTGTCCGCATGGCCGGCCGGTTCTGGTCCACTTTTCCAACACCGATCTGGAGAAAATGTTCAAGCGGATTCAAGACAGTCATGAAAGCGGGGAAATGCAGGCATGATTATTCTGGCGAGTCATTCACCACGGCGCCAAGCATTACTCAAGCGTATTATTCCTGCATTCGAAAGTCATCCTGCAGCAATTAACGAACGGGCGTTGCCGATTTTGCCACCACCGGAGTATGTCCAGAGTCTGGCCAAAGCCAAAGGAGAATCGTTAGTACCGAGCTATCCGGGGGCAACAATTATTGCGGCCGATACGATGGTGGCTTTTCAAGGAAAGTTACTGGGTAAACCGCATAGTCGTGCAGAAGCCAAGCAAATGATCACTGCACTCGGCGGCCAAACCCATCAAGTCTATACGGGCTTGTGGGTGCGTCTGGACAATGGCACGATTCGGCAGCAAGTCGTGGCCACAGATGTCACTTTTTGGCCGCTTGATGAAGCCGAAGTTGAGTCGTATTTACAAGAAGACGCCTATCAAGACAAGGCGGGTGCTTATGGCATTCAAGACGCCGGAGCTTTACTGGTTAAGGCGATCAATGGTGATTTTTACAACGTCATGGGTTTGCCGATCAGTACGTTGTATCGAATGTTGTTGGCGTAAGGCGTTTGCGCTTTTATTCAACCGTATGGAAATTCAGAGGTTATAAAAAGCCGCCCTTAGAGAAATCTAGGGACGGCTTTTTAGACGGCTTTTTACGGATATAGATACTTTAAAAACTCACAACCTGCCAATTACTCGGTAAAGTGAACGTGTAAATCTTGCCAATGGTTTTGCCTTGTTCACCGGATCCGGCGAACATAATAGCGGTGAAAATATTGGTGTACTGGAGTTTCTGCGCAGTCACGGCGACTTGCGGAATCGTACCGTGTGTCAGTTTGGTTTTGACGGTAGTACTTGGTTTAACGGTATGAATCGTTGCATCACCCGAAATACGATATTGATAGGCCATGTGTTTCTTAGCCGTGCCGATGGGGTGGCTTTGAATTTGTAACTGGTCATTCATGGGTGCTAGCGGTTGCAATTCAGTGGTTTCGTCAATCGTAAAGCCGATGTGATACAAATCATTCAAACTCAAAAGTACAACCGGTATCATAATTAGCAAGGCGCTCACAGCGATTGCCAAGGGTCGACGCCGGTTGGGTTTCATCAATACCATCGTCCAAAAGAAGGCAACGGCGCCAATAATCAACAGCAGAATAATCATGATGGGTGCCTCCGATCCATGGCATCGTTATTCAAAAAGAAACTCAGAACTAACCCTAAAGCGGCCATGACCAACGAAACTGCAAAAGCAGCACGATAGCCGGCAAGAGTTGCTTGATGCATCGCGTTGGTGTAGTCAATTGGATCCAGGACTTTCCCGCTAGCCGAGGGCGTGGCCCCTTTTGTGACGACGGATAAAACCGAAACCAAGATGGCGGTGCCGATTGAAGCCGCGACCTGCCGAATCGTATTGTTAACCGCAGTGCCGTGGTTGATGAGATGGGTTGGCAGTGCATTCATACCGGCAGTAGTGACGGGCATCGTTACCATGGTGATACCAAACATCCGCACCGTATAAATGGCCGTGATGTAAATCAGTGGTGTTGTTGCGGTGACAGTCATCAATGGCAGCGTACCGGCGACTAAGAGAAATAAACCGGCAACGGCCAAACGCTTAGCTCCGATTTTATCAAAAATCCGGCCAGTAATCGGACTCATGATCCCCATCATAATGGCGCCTGGAAAAAGGATCATTCCAGAGTGAAAAGCACTTTCGCCGCGAATCGTTTGAATGTACATCGGCAGCACCATTTCCACGCCAACCATGGACATGAAAGCAACAGCGGTCAAAATGACACTCAAAGTAAAGGTTTTCGATTTAAAAACCCGTAACTCCAACAGCGGGGTTTTGAGATGCAACTGCCGCCAGCAAAAAAGAGCCACAAAAACGATCCCAATCGCAAGACTGATGAGTACCTGTGAGTCTGTCCAGCCAGCGTCACCAACCGTTGAAAAGCCATACAATAAGCCACCAAAACCTAACGTTGAGGCAATAATGGACGGCACATCGATTTTGGGATGTGAGGTAGGCAGCACCTGACGCATGCTGTAAATCGCCAGAAGAACAACACCGGCAGCGATAGGCATAATGACCGCAAACAATGCGCGCCAGGTGTGATGCAGCAGAATCCAACCGGAAAGCGTCGGGCCAATTGCCGGCGCCAACCCGATCACAATGCCGGCCAACCCCATGGCACTACCGCGTTTTTCAGGTGGGAAAATGGTGAACATGACGGTCTGGAAAGTTGGCATCGACATCCCAACGCCGATTGCCTGAATGAGTCGCCCAAGCAGCAACATTTGAAAATCATTGGCGAGCCAACATAGCAGCGACCCCAAAAAGAAAATCGTCATAGCGGTTAAATAAAGATGTTTAACGTTGAATTTATCCAGCAGCCAAGCCGAAACAGGAATCATAATCCCCATAATCAGCATGAAGCCGGTCGTCAACCATTGAACCGCGCTGGCGCTAATGTGAAAATCCGCCATTAAGGTCGGGTAGGCAGTCGTCAGAATCGTTTGAGTCAAAAAAGTCGTAAAGGTCCCGATCAGTAGCGTAATGACAAGCAGCAAACGATTGTAAGGATGACCATTAACATCAGTTGTTGTCAACAATATCGTGTCCTTTCTAAAAACATTATAATCTAGTCTAGCACGTAAACTGACAATTTTGGGTAAATGGCCTTCACAAAATCTTTAAAAAGGGATCAAAGAAATACCCCACTCACCTTGTTAGGCTAAAAGTAAGTTAGTCGAACGAAAGGGGCGTTTAAAAACGTGAAAGTCCGATCATCGCATCAGCGAATTGAATGGATTGATGTTGCCAAGGGCCTCGGAATCATTGCGGTTGTGCTGGGACATTTCTATCCGCGCAACACAACCTTTTATGAAAGTCTGTATTGGTGGCACATGCCGTTGTTTTTCATGATTGGCGGTTTTTTTGTTAAGCCGACAACGCTGCCAACCTTAAAAGCTTTTCTAGCGCGACGTTTTTGGCCATTATTGAAACAATACTTTGGTTACGGCGTCGGTTTAATCTTGTTGAACTTTATTATTGAACAGCGCACCCCAGCGTTTACCGTTGATTATTTGCGACGGTTAATTTATGGTGGGACCGAATTGAATGGCTACTTGTCAGTTTTTTGGTTTGTGACGGTATATGCGTTCAGTAGCTTGCTGTTTAGCTTATTGCGCGGGTATTTGCCAAAAGTCTGGCACGAAGCAATTTTAATGGCCGGATTGTTCTGGTTAGGGTTTAGTTACCCTAACGCTGAAACTGTTTTGGGATTTCCGATTCCCGGCAATCTTGATTTAGTATTGGTTGCATTGCCTTACATGTTTGTGGGCTGGTGGTTATTTCATTACGCTCGCCATATTGTCACGCAACCATGGTTTATGCTAGTTGCGCTTGGTGTTTTTGCCGGTTTATTTGTTGCCCAGTCGCGCGGTCAAATCGACTTCTTGCTTTACATGAAGTCGCACCATCTAACGGATCCATTACTTGCTAGCTTTGTGCCGGTTATTATCTGCGGCGGTTTATTTGCCGGTGCGAAAACATTAACCGGAACCGTGCTTGGAGACTGGCTAGATCGCATTGGTCGTAGTACACTACCCATAATGTATGGGCACAAGGCGGTCGGCTATGTGCTGGAAAAGTTGGGCGATCCGAATTTACTTGTTTTAGTTGCTGCTGGTGTGACGATTCCTCTTTTCCTTGCTTACGCGGGCCGCTATGTGCGCGAACGCTGGCAAGGTGGAGGATTATATGCGTTTAATTAAACGAATACTGCTAGTTGTGGCGGTTCTAATCATTGGCTTGGCCCCAAGCGGTCAATTAGTCGAAGCCGACACGACACCGACTATATTTGTTCATGGTTATCGGGGGACCGCGTTTTCCACTAACCAACTTATAGAATCGGCGGAGGCTGCGGGGGTGGCCAAACGAAGCATGGTCGTGACCGTCAGTCCAAATGGCCAATTAAATGTGCAAGGAGACTTGCATGCCACAGCTGCACCCATTATTCAGGTGATTTTTCAAAACAATACGGCTGGCGAAGAAGTCGATAGTCAGTGGCTGGCCAAAATTCTAACTATGTTGCATCAGCGCTATGGCGTTACCCGGTTAAATGCGGTTGGCCATAGTATGGGCGCTTATGCCGTGATTGCCGCCGCGATGGCACAAACACCGGTAGAACTGGAAAAGGTAGTTGTGATTGCCGGCCCGTACGATGGTTTACTGGGATGGAATGACAAACCCCATGAACTGCAATTGGCAGCTGATGGGCGGCCTAGTTTAATTCGACCCGAGTACGCGCGACTTTTGCAAAGCCGTGAACACTTCCGAGCTAAATCCGTTTTGAATATTTATGGTAATGTTCAAGACGGCAGTGACACAGATACGGTCGTAAGCGTTAATTCGGCTTTGAGTCTAGGCTATTTGTTGCGAGGGCTAACGAAGTATCAAACGTTAGCAGTGACCGGACCGCATGCCCAACACAGCCGCTTGCATGAACACAATGTCGCCGTTGACCGCGCGATGTTGCAGTTTATCTGGGGCAAGTAGCCACCGAATGATGAGGCGTGAGGCAGTGGCGTGGAGGTAGCGGGCGCTGAAATCGTTAAAGTTAACGTTACTAATACGAAAGAGTCAAAAAGCGTACCATTTCTTGCAAAAGTCGAGAAATGGTACGCTATTATTTTGAAATGATGGGTCTTGATTGTTTTAATAAGGCCGCATATTTTTGTCTTGAGCTAAAAACTTCACCAACAAAAGCAGATGACGTGACAACATTAGTCTTGACGCTGGCTCTTGGCTTCCTTAACCTCTTCGGCAACGGTTTGCTTAACCGGCTTTGGGTCTTCAGTCACATCAAACCAGTTGGCAAAACCGCGGGAGAAATCGGCAACCGTAAAGTTAAAGTGATCGATTTTGACCTTGTCATGTAACTTTAGATCCGGATGTGTTTCCATGATGAAGCCGGCTATGGTAATGATTTCGGAGTCGGTGAACGCTTTAATGTCGGTGTGGAAATAGCGCTCAAAGTCCCAAAGTGTGGTCTTGCCGCTGACTCGGAAAACTTTAGGATTGTCGGTTTTGCGAATATATTCATCAGACACATCGTCAATTTCATCTTTAACAGTGCCGAAAAGTTCTTCATAAATATCTTTATCTGTCACAATACCGCTGGTGCCGCCGTATTCATCCACAACGACAACGATAGGCGTTTGCTTCTTGATCATCTGGGCTAAGATGTTATGAATCGGCGTTACTTCCGGTACATTAATGATGGAGCGCAAGAGTTTGGAAACCTTGACGGACGGATCTACCTGACCTTGTTTAACCAGATCATAGATGTAGACATAGCCTAAAATTTTGTCCTTATCGCCATTTGCAACGACTGGGAAGCGACTATAGCCTTGGGTTAAATAATCACGTAAGGCTTCTTTAACGGTGGTATTAATATCAATCACAAACAAGCTGGTGCGATCAACCATGATATCTTTGGCGGTCTTGTCGTTTAACTCGAATGCCCGCTGCATGTAGATGACATCGTTTTGTTCCATATCGCCTGATGTTACGGCGTTTTTACTAAGACTCAAAATTTCGGCTTGCGAAAAAGCCTCGTTACCTTCATCAGCCGGCTTCATGCCCATCATTTTGACAATGGCGGTCGCACTGACATTCAGTAACCAGACGAAGGGGAAGAACAAAATGTGGAAATAATGCAAAGGGGTGACAACTAACATTAAAGTTTTAATTGGATAGTCAATCGAAATGTTTTTCGGCACAATTTCGGTAAGCACCACTTCCAAATAAGTTAAAATAATGACCCCTAAAACTGCACCTACCGCATGTAAACTACCATTAGGCAAGCTTAAATGCGTCAACCCGAACAAATCGACCAGCAGGAATTCAACGGTGGTTTCACCAATCCACCCTAAAATAATACCTGCCAGCGAAACGCCGACTTGGGTTGTGGACAAATATTCATTCAAGTTGTGGACCATTCGCAAGGCGCGCTCGATTTTCGCTTTGCGGCCTGTGCCTTTGTCAATCATATCTTCCAAGGCACTCGGACGACTTTGAACCAATGCAAATTCACAGGCGACAAAAAATGCCGCGAAGAAAAAGGTGACGAGCATCACCAATAAATTGGGGACGATTTGGCCACTTTCCATGTATTCCATTCCTCATTTCATGTTACTTACAAACTTAATTTTAACATTGAATTGGCCGGATGAACGATAATTCATGAGTTGATTGCTTCTATGTTATGCTGAGATCGGTCAGAAATTATTTTGGGGTAGTTGCGGCGGCTTGATTAGATGGCAGCATTTGATATAAAGCGTCTGTCAGCGTGGTTATCTGCGCGTAAGAATCTGTGTTGTCATGTCAAAACGTGAGTGACCACACCATAAAGCGCGTATACGCCGAGTGCTGAGCGCGTTTGATCACGCTTATTTTGAATAGGAGCAAGATTAAGATGGAACAGGTTAAGATGTATTGGGAAACGATGAAAGTTTTTAAAGCGAATCCGGAAATGCCAAAGACGGAACTGATCAGCCAACCATTACCGCAAACGCCGGCACAAGGTTCTACTTCGCCGCAAATTGCTATTCGGAATGTGGATGTTTTTCAGCTTATGAGTGAATTGACAGGCAAAATTGGGGTGATGAATTTTGCTAGTCCGATTCATCCAGGCGGTGGTGTGATGTTTGGCGCCCGAGCCCAAGAAGAATCGATTGCCAAAGGAACTTTCCTGGTGCCCGGCATGAAGCAACATATGGCCGATTACTATGATGTCAATTGTCAACAGGCCAATCGCGGGCTCTTTAGTTCCAAACTGATTTATGCCGAACATGTGCGCCAGGTGTTTGACGATCAAGGTCGGCGATTACCGAATAAATATGTTGATATCGTCACAGTAGCTGCCCCTGATCGTCGGGTAGATCCACACTTAGACAACGAAACCGCCATGCATGATATTGCGTTTAAGGTTCTCCAAACGTTGCGCGCTTTTAAAATGCATGCGGTTGATCAGATCATTTTGGGTGCTTTTGGTACCGGTGTTTTTGGGAATCCCGTCAAACCGGTTGCCAAGATTTTTCGCGACACGTTGTTGATGCCTGAATTCGCCGGTGCCTTTAAACGGGTTTATTTTGCAGTTTATGATCCTGGGATGACGACAATAAAGGCGTTTGCCGCGGTGCTAAAAGGTGAAGATGAACAATAAAGGAGAGGTGATGGGCGGATGAAGCTTACAGTCATGCAACATGCAGATGCCGAAGATCTCGGGGTGATTAAAGAATGGGCCGCAGATCAGGGGATTGAAACAGTCACCTATCGACCGGACCAAGGCGATCCAATTGCCCAGTTAAATCCAGCTGATATTGATGGGTTGATTGTGCTTGGCGGGCCGATGAGTGTGAATGATGATCTCGATTGGCTTGCTGCTGAACGGATTTTGATTCGCAGTCTGAACAAACTTAACCGGCCTGTTTTAGGTATCTGCCTTGGAGCACAGCAAATTACCAAAGCGCTCGGTGCCAATGTGTATCGCATGCCGAAACCTGAGGAAGGCGTCGGGACAGTAAAAGGAACGGATGGGACGTTATTGAATGTTTTCCATTGGCACGGCGAAGCGATGAGTCGATTACCCGGCAGTCAGATACTGTATGAAAATGAGCACGCACTGCAAGGCTTTGCTTATCATGAGCGGATTGTGGGCTTGCAATTTCATTTGGAAGTCACGCCTGCAATGATTGCTGCGATTGGTGCGGCAGCTGATAAACCGCAAGCGCCGGTCAACGAAGCACTGTTGAAGCCGGGACATCAGGTTTTGACGGCTATTTTAGAACGGCTGTTTAAATGATCGACAATGATGAAGCATGTTGCCGAGCTGTAAACAAATACGAAACCAGGTGGCTTTGTAGCGGTTAAATAGTGATCTGTTTGCGGATTGAAGGCTGGATAACACAGACTAAATGAGGGCGATTGTGCCGACTGTTATGTTAAAGCTGTAATCTAATGTAATCTTTTGTCATAGAACTTAACCTAAACGCAACACGCCGAATACATGTTCGTAATACTCACTGACTATACTAAGCGACAGTTAGTTAAGTCACCACACAAATTCAGGAGGAACTCGAACATGAAAAAGCTCTTAAGTACAGTATTATTCTCAGCCGTTGCTTTATCTGCCGTTGCCTTGTCAAAACCAGGTCACGTTAACGCGGCAACGAAAGATACTGACACCACCGTCAGCGCACCAGCCAGTGATAAGACTGAAGCTGATGTCACTTATAATGGCGGTGCAACAACCGTTTGGACCTCACCGACTGTGGGACAGCAAGTTAAGCGTTATGTAGCAACCGGTGAACACCTTAAATTTATTAATAGTAAAAAAGTTTACGCAGAAATCTGGTACGAAACATCTGACCATGGTTGGGTTCCAGAACGTTATTTGAGCATCAACACCTTGCAGCAATTATCATCATTGACCAAGAAGGCTGATGCCACTGCTGCGCCAACTCAGACAACCTCGACTGCGGAACAGGTTGCGCAAACATCCACAGATAATAATCAGGCTGCATCCGATGCTGCTGCTCAAAGTGCTGCAGCTTCTAATGCGGCTGCCTCTAGCGCCGCTGCATCAAGCGCTGCAGCTTCCAGTGTTGCGGCATCCAACGCTGCTGCTTCCAGCGCGGCTCAGGCTGCTGCTCAACAGCAGGCGCAACAACAAGCTCAGCAACAGGCTGCGGCTCAACAACAGGCACAACAGCAAGCCGCTGCTCAGCAACAAGCACAGCAGCAGGCAGCTGCATCTCAGGCTGCTGTTCAACAACAGCAAGCACCAGCAACCCAGACGACCCAAACATCAACTAATAAGGGCACTTTTAAAATTAGTTTCTATGACCCGTCTGTTTTAGGTAGCAACATGGGTTACGAAGGTGTGGCTGCAAACCTGAGCGTCTTCCCTAAAGGTACTAAGCTGCGAATCACCATGTCTAACGGACAAGTGTTAGAACGAACCGTTAATGATACTGGCTCATTTGCATATAGCAACCCGCGCCAGCTTGACGTTGCAATGCCAAATAGTGCCATTCCATCAGCCGGAGTGCTTTCTGCAACCGTTGAAGTGATCAACTAAGCGTCGGCAAACTTTAATCAGTTAAAATCAGTTTAAAAAGCACGCGTCAATTCCCTAGCATTGGGAATTGCTAACGCGTGCTTTTTACGTGGGTTGCTTTAGAAAGATAATCTTAATGTACCCGTGAACTCAGTAGTAGATAAAGTTGTGCGGTTTCAGCCAGCCGTTTGTCGGTAACCTGGTACCAACGATTAATGACCAATTGTGAGCTGATCAGTTCTTCAACCGCTAACTGATCACCAGTTGGTTGTTTTGGCGGTGCAACGGCAGCCACTAACTGTCCTTTGGCATTCAGCAGAGCACTAAGAACCTGAGTGATCGCTTTTAATTCCGCTGGCGATTGGTCGAATGCGCCAACAATCAAATCGTAGGGACCCGTCAGCAATTTCAACCACCGATCGGGCATGATTCGGTAGCGGAGCCGATCAGAACTCGCAGCTGCACGCGCATTTTGAATGGCTTCGGTATCGGTGTCAATCCCAAGAACAGCTGTCGCACCGTGGTTCAAAGCATAACGGCAAAACCAGCCATCGCCACAATGAATGACAAGGACGCGCAAGTCAGTCAACGGTGGCATTTTCTTGATGAGTGCCTGCCAAATCGGTTGATGATCGCCTGATTCAACTGGCAGGTTGGGGTTATCTTGCATATTAGGATATGGCGTTTCCATAGGTTCACAACCTTTCACGTTCATTATAGAGGAAAAAGATGAACGATGTGTGACGAGATAGCTGGTAGGAGGGATCACGATGCTAACTCAAAATTCAAAGCAAGTGCGTCACCTGTCAGCGCCTTGTCTAAGAGGAATCTGAAAAAATGTCGGAAATTCAAACAAAAGTATTGCATTTCTCTAAGAAACATGAGAATATACTATACATACTTATTGCCCAGTAGTTCAGTGGTAGAATGCTTGACTGTTAATCAAAGGGTCGCTGGTTCGAATCCAGCCTGGGCAGGCCTTAATCGCGGATGACGATAATGTCCGCGATTTTTTATTTGGGCGCGAGCCGACTTCTGCGCCGGGTACCGCGTCATGTTGTGTTTGCGCTGATGCAATTAAGCGGTGGTTCTTGAGCGAGATGGCACGATGGTTCGTCAGTTTAAATTAACCAGATTAAAAAGAACACTAAAGAGACAGGCCATGAACGAATTTTTTGATCAATTGTAAACAAAACATGGTATGCTTAACGAAATACAAAAGCAGGAAGGGTGGCGTCATGCATACAAAGACGTTGACACGGATGGGGTTATTATTAGCTGTATTAATCGGGTTGGCATTTGCCCCACCAATTACCGTTGGATTCTTGGGTGTACCAATCGTTTTACAGAATATGGGTGTCATGTTGGTCGCCATGTTATTACCGACGCGTCCGGCGACCATTACGATCGGCATGTTGCTGGCGTTGGCTGCGTTAGGATTGCCAGTGTTGACTGGAGGACGCGGTGGTATTGCTGTCTTTATGGGACCGACAGCCGGCTTTATGTATGGCTGGTTGCTGACGCCGCTAGCGTACGTGGGCATCACGCATTTCCTGAAACGGGATTTCTGGCTCACAAAAGCAATCGGCATGACGTTTGGCGGCGTTTTGCTGACAGAACTTTTGGGCGCATTATGGCTAACGGTCACGACAAGTATCGGATTTGTGCCTGCCATTTTAAGCGTTCTGATTTATATTCCAGGCGACTTGCTTAAAATGGCACTGACCGTGTTAGTTGTTCAGCAACTGACCGCTGTTATTCCGGCGTTGCGCCAGAACTGAATTTGGTCATCAATCAATTAAAAAATACCGCAACCTGATCGGCGTTTCATGTGATCGGGTTGCGGTATTTTTAGGATTATTCTTGACGATGGGCGAATGCCAATCAAAACGGGAAGAATGACTGGTCGATATGACGTCATTAATCGACAAACAAAAGCTCAAACGTAAGGTCTTGGGTATTAATATTGACGGCAACGTGGCGGTTAAGATCACTGACCAGATTTCGGGCAAATGCCATCTTGGCCTCAAAATCTTTCAATTTAGCGGTAAAAGGCACCGAATTGAAGTCAAAATTCTCACCAATGAAGGCGGCATCTGTGACATATTTAAGGTTGTTTTGATCGTGCCGACTACCTGGTTTCAAAACAGCGTCTAAGTAATGATAGAGTTCCGATGGCGCGTAATGCAGCGGCTTAACTAGATCGGTTGTGATCTTGAAGTCTGGCGCATCATCGGCCATTTCTTCATTGACCTGTACTTGGGTAAGTCCTTGATATAATTTCAAAATAGGCACCTCTCATCTTTATTTTCTATTATAGCATGCTCAACGTTGCGCGATTCGCTCAAGTGCTTTTTGAAATTCTGCCTGCGCCAAAGCTGTGGTTTCTTTTGCTTGCGCTTTCTCCAGGAATGTTGTCAACTCAGCATTTGGGGTTGCGGCAAGCTCGCTTACAGCCCATGCGGCAGTCGCGCGAATCATGGGGCGGGGATCGGTATCGATCACTTCAAGCAAATGAGGGACGGCACTGCGATCGTGGAGATTGACAAGAGCAATGATCGCATTACGTTGCAAGGGCTTTTTTCCCCGCCAGGCGCCGGCAAGCTTCCCGAATCGGTTTTTGAATCCTTTATTGCTTAGCGTCAGCATCGGGATCAATTCCGGCATGACAGTATCCGGGTCAGGCTCCATTTCAGGATGAACGTGAAAATCCTTGCCTTTGTTGAACGGGCACACTTGCTGACAAATATCACAGCCGTATAAAACATTGCGAATCATTGGCCGAAATTCCGGGTCCATAAACCCCTTTGTCTGTGTCTGATAAGATAAGCAACGTTGTCCGTTCATTCGACCGTCGCCGAGTAAAGCATGTGGTGGACAAAAGTCGATGCAGCGGGTGCATGTGCCGCATTGACATGACATGGGTTCATCAGGGGCAAATTTAATATTGGTTATGATTTCGCCTAAATAGACATAGGAACCGAACTCGGGTGTAATTAATAAACCATTTTTACCGATAAAACCCAGCCCTGCTCGTTGGGCAACTGCCACATCAATTAATTCGCCGGTATCGACCATGGGTTTAAAGCGGATATCAGTCTGTGACTTGGCGGTTTTTTTAATAAAGCGAATGAGTGCTGCCATTTTCCGGTCGAGAACCGTGTGATAATCAATTCCCCAGCTAGCACGGGCAAAGCGCCCACGTTTGGGACCGGTTCGCGGTGGTCGGTCATGAATTTTCGAGGGATAAGCCAGCGCAATGGCGATAATACTTTGCGGTTGGTCGAAAATTTTATCCGGATAGAGCCGCTCGTCCAGATTCTGGTGTTCGAAGCCAGTTGTGTGGCCGGCAGCTTTTTGTGCTAAAAGGCTTGGTTTTAATGCAGCAAAGTTATCGGCTGTCGTAAATCCGATTTTGTCAATACCCAGATCTTTGGCGTGCTGCTTAATCGTAGCTTTAAGATCCATGAGCGCCACCCCTAACAATGGTGTTTGCCATTATTTTAGCTAAATGACCTGACGAACGCAAAAAATCGCCATACTGTAGATTCCTGCGTCGGTGAACGCATTATGATACAGTCATTTTAATAGACAAAAAGCGCCATGCGGTCAGGCCGAACAGCGCTTTTACATTACGCACTTCCCTGATTTAACTTCGGAAAGTGCAGGATAATGGGCAGGAGGTGAACATCGCTTTTCACGACGATGTTAAAGTACCGCTAAAATGTGAACAGAATATGACGATTTTGGCGCTAATTACTGAAGATAAAGTTCGCGTAAATCACGCTTTTCGGCGTCGGTTAATTGCAAGGCTTCCTTCAGGTAATTGTGCATGTTGCCATATTCAGCATCGATGGTGGCTAAGGCGCTATCAAGAAATGCACCGGAGACTGTGCCGAGATCGCGAATGTTGGCAAGCAAAGCATCGGTTGCACCGCGTTTGCGAGCGGCAGCAAGATTTTTCTCGACCATTGGCTGAATAAGATCGTTGGTTGCCAGATAGTCTTGGCGAATGGTGTGGCCGTCAACGCCTAATGCTGACAGCAAATAAACGGCGCCCATGCCGGTGCGATCTTTACCAGCCGTACAGTGAAATAAAACCGCACCGTCATTTTCCTGATGACTTAAAAGGATGTCAAAGAATTGCCGATAAGCTTTTTGAGCGGAAGGCATTTTGACAATATCGGCATAAGTTTTGACCATATTTTCAAAGCCAGCGTGGGGATCGCGTGAAAAACTTTTTTGTAGAGCATCGGCTTGTTCGCTGCTTTTGGTTTCATCTGTTGGGAAAACTGGGACGAAATGATAAGTCGTGTTTTCGGGATAACGGTCAGGTTCGGCTGCTTGTTCTTCCGGAGACCGAAAATCGATATCGGTTGTCAGGCCATAGTCTGCCAGATATTGCAGGTCGTCATCTGACAGTTCGCTTAATCTGGCAGAGCGAATAATTTTACGTGATTTAATCACTTGACCTGATTTCGTCTTGTACCCACCAAGATCGCGAAAGTTGAGGCCGTTTTTGATATTAAGAACAAATGGTTCCAAATTTAATTCCTCCATCGTGAAAACGTTTGACTTTAGTATACGCGAAATGGATGGTGACCAGCAACGGCTGAATAGTTTTTCGTGACGATAACGCGCTCCCCGGCGCAGAAGTCTGCGTGTAAGGACCTGAGGCGCAATGGCCAAAGCCCAGCCATCACGCCTCACGCCACTTATGTTCCAGCTTACTCCCATAACGCGCTCCCCGGCGCAGAAGTCTGCGTGTAAGGACCTTAGCCGCAATGGCCAAAGACCGGCCATCACGGCTAAGGCCGCTTACACTCCGACTTCTAACCGCGCCGGCTCGCGCTCACAAAAAAAGAGCCGTTTTCAGACGACTCCTTCATCACTTCGAACAACTATTCAGGCTGTGAAATAATAAGACCAGCAATGAATGCTGCGACGAGTGACTTGGTTCCTGAAGAAAGCGGCGAGCCGTTGTAGGTCAAAACGGAATTGTTTCCGATGAGATCTTCAATGCGGATCGTTGAGCCTTCTGCAGCTGCTTTTTCCTGTTCTTGCTGTTTCGCATACTTATCAGGGTATGCAACACCGAGCAATTCCAGTGGGTCGGTTTGATAGTATTCCGCAAGTTTACGAATACTGCGTTCACTTGGAATTGTTTGATCATTTTCCCACTTGGTAAAGCTTGCCGGGGAAGTATGGGTTGCCTTTGCAACTTCTACAATTGATTCGCCACGACTTTTACGGATTTGCCGTAAAACACTGCCAACACCATTTGTAATCATTAATTTCACCACGCTTCTTTTCTTTTTGAACGCCAAATTTTTAAAAATTAAGAATTCAGCTTACTCACTTTAATATAGCATCATTACGCATTAAATCAATCATAAAACCGCAAAAGTAAAGCATATTTTAATAAATAATGATAGCCATTCTGCAAGTTGTGTGTTAATGCTTCAAGGATGTTACTGGCATATATTTTACATGGTGTGAAGATAGATTACCATGTAAAAGTGCAAATTTATTTCTTGTATTCGTTTCCTCACCGTTCTATGCTTAAGTTAATTAGAAAGTTAGGATGTGAGCGGAATGGATCAAGAATATGATCGCTTGCTGGTGCCTGTAGACGGATCGAAGGAAGCTGAATTGGCTTTCAACAAGGCAGTTAAAGTTGCATCGGCCAATCAAGCACATTTGGATGTGTTAAATGTGCTGGATACCAAACAATTTATCGGCAGTTACGGCGGCATGATCTCAGGTGATGCAGTTTATCAGCTGACACAGGACGCACAGGAATATTTAGAGAACTTGAAGGATCAGGCAAAGCAGACCGGCCTGACAGATGTGGACATCCATATCCGGTTTGGAAACCCTAAGACAGTTATCGCAACCGACTTTCCCCACGATCATCACAACGACTTGATCGTGATCGGCGCAACCGGTTTGAATGCAGTTGAGCGCGTATTAGTCGGTTCGGTGACAGAATACGTTAACCGCACGGCTCCATGTGATGTTCTGATTGTCAAAACAAAATAAGCGTTTTATCGATGAAGAGTCGGCAGCGAAGGTTGCGGACTCTTTTTTGGTAAGCGCGAGCCGGCGCGTTTAGAAGTCGGAGTGTAAGTGGCCTTAAGCGTGATGGCCCGCACTTGGCCATTGCGCTTAAGGTCCTTACACGCAGACTTCTGCGCCGGGGAGCGCGTTATGGGCGTAAGCCAGAACATAAGGGCCATCTGGCCTAAAATGGCCGAGCTTTGCCCATTTAGGTTAGAGGTCCTTACACGCAAATTGCTGCGACTGCGAGCGCGTTATAGAAAACAGAGAATAACGCCGCCACTTGCCGAAAAAAGAATTCCTCCAAGCTACCACAGCCCCAAACGCAACACAATCATCTTCCGAAGTACGTTAACTGGCATTCTCGCAACTGACGGCGTAATGTATCGTTAACAACGATAAAAACTTGGAGGAATCCTAAAATGACAAATGCACATGATCGCGCTGAGCAGGTCAAAACAGAGGCGGCATTGCGGAAGTATCAGGCGCGTAAGCAATACACGGACTGGTTGGCCAAAATGTCACCGGAATTGCGTGCTTATCATGACCATGAGTGGGGCGTTCCGGTTCATGATGACCAAAAGCTATTCGAGTTACTATCGTTAGAAATTTTTCAGGCTGGTCTGAACTGGGAATTGGTCCTGCATAAGCGAGCCGCTTTTAACGATGCGTTTCATCAGTTTGATATCAAAAAAGTGGCTGCGATGGATGAGCCGGACATTGATGCCTTATTACAACGCACCGACATTATTCGCAATCGCATGAAACTTGAAGCAACGATCACGAATGCACGGGCTATTTTGCGAATTCAAGCGGCATATGGGAGCTTGAATGACTATTTATGGGCATTTGTGGATGGCAAACCACTTGTCAATCGACCTAAATCATTGGCTGAGATCCCAACCAGAAGCGCATTATCGGTGAAAATTGCTAAGGATTTGAAAAAGAACGGGTTTGCCTTCGTTGGCCCGGTAATCGTGTATAATTATTTGCAAGGCGCAGGATTAATTGATGATCATGTTGTGATGCAAGACTGATCCAATCAGCGCAAAAAGGGGCAAGAGCGTTGAAACGCATCCGCTTATGGGGGATTTTTCTGGCCATCCTTGGTTCAAGTTTATGGGGAATATCCGGTCCAGTGAGTGAAGCTTTATTTGATGAAGGCATTAAAGTTTCCTGGCTGATTAGCTCTAAAATGATCATTGCCGGCGTTGTTTTGATGACGTTAGCTGTTTGGAAAGATCGCGCTGCCATTATGTCACCGTGGCATAATCGGCGTGATGCGATACAGCTGATCTTGTTTGTATTGTTTGGCATGATCGGGATGCAATATATCTACTTTAAAGCAGTTGCAGTGGCTAACGCAGCGACTGCGACAATTTTGCAATATCTATCACCGATTATCGTTTTGGTTTTTTTGGCGTTACGATTACGTGAAAAACCGCGCCGAATTGATTTGTTCACGATTGCCATGGCGATGCTTGGTACCATGCTAGTGGTGACAAAGGGACGGTTAACACATTTGGCTATTTCGCCGTCTGCTTTTTTCTGGGGGGTGATGGCCGCCTTAGCCGCAGCGGCGTATACATTATTGCCGGCGGGATTACTGAAGCGGCATTCGCCTATTGTCGTGACAGCTTGGGCTCAATTACTGGGTGGCTTATTAGTTGATATTTTCGATCCTTTCTGGAAACAAATTCCGCACTTGGATCAAGCAGGGTGGGCCGGTTACTGGTTTATTGTCATCTTTGGGACGATCGTTGCTTATTCGGTCTATTTGGCCAGCCTACAGTTTATTTCACCGACAGCCGCGACCTTGTTAGACGCGTTTGAGCCGCTGGGGGCAACCTTGGTGTCGGTCATTTTTTTGCATATGCATCTAGGTGTGGCTGAGATACTGGGTGGGATGATCATTATTTTAACCGTGGCGATGATGGCACTCATGACCCCACGCGGACCTAAGCTTGAGGATCGTTCCGACTAAGTGGCTAATGCGCAACCTATTTTTAGGCAAAAAAAGAAGGACAAATGAACGAACCCTTGATAGCGCTTGGCTCGCAAAAAATTCATTTGTCCTTTTCTTTGTTTGTTTCTCAGGTGGAAACTTGAACCTATGCTCGTCAAATCAAAGCTTGTCGCAATTGCGATGCAGCATGTCCCAACAAAATCAAGCTTAACTTGCGTGTTTAACGAGAAGGTTGGGAAGTGCTTGTTGGTGCTGGTTGCGGCGTAATGCGAGAATGTAGCCGTTTTTGACGCGCAGACGATAGGTGACAAATAACTGCAGTTGGATTGGACGACCCAAATAGTCAATAATCGGATATGGTGTCTGATTCGTCGGCATGATGCTCATCCCCTTAACATCATTATAGAACCAAAAAGTGTCACAAGTTTATAACAATCATGCACATCAAACCCGATGTCCATGCTATACTGGCGTAAGAATCTGCGATGAATATGGAGGCACAACATGGATCAGTTTAGTATCAGTAATTTAGCAGACTGGCTTGAGGCCCATAATGATGAGCTCATGGCTAAGACCACCCAGCTGGATCCCACGAAGGTTTTTGCCATTGTGGATTATTTAAAGGTACTTAAGAAACCGGCTGAAAAATACTTGCACATGAAACAGGCTGATTATTACACCACTGAATCGGATCACAAACTCAATCTGCCCGATGATCAGGCACCGTTAACGGCGGCACATGATCGGATTATGGTGAATCACGTTGATGGTTCGATTAAAGATGATCATTTAAACTTTACATATAACCATGAACCGGTTTTTGACGGTGGTTATGCACCTCAACGCGATCTCAATATTGTGAAGTATGGGCTTGAAGTAATCGGTGCGGTTGCAACCAGCGGGCACATTAAAACTGTCAGTGCCGCATTGTCACCTGATGCAGTTTTGACGCTTATTTTAGCTGCCAATGCTTTTGCCACGCATCAAGCATAAATTTTATGCTGGCGATGCTAACCAGTCATGATCGGTGAGTTCATGATATTTTTTAGAAACCGGAACCCAAAGATGGGCTTTTAGGATAGCGCTGATGCTCTGCCAAAAAGCAGGGTCATCGCGCTGTTTTTGGTTAGTTTGAATCGTGATTGACGCGCCGGTTTCAGTGATGGCGGTGATATTAGGGTAAACAATTTGCTGTAATTGGGTTGCGATGAAATCTGTCTGGTTAATCAACATAAGAATCATCCTTTCATTTGTTGATAGAACCAGCATAGCTTGTCCATGTGGCTTTATCGCGAATCAGTCGGGATGAATTTGGGGATAAATAATGATAAACGTGTGGTTTTTTCCCTAAGCAAAGGTTAAGGACGTTAAGAAAAATGAAGCCTCGATAACACTTGCAGCTCGAAACGCAATAATGCTGATGGAGTGTGGACTTAAGCGGGTGAGTTTACAGGTAAGGTGCGTAATCTTGTTTTAAGCGCATACGTAATGTTTGCTTGGTGGTTTCGGGGATGAAAGCTGCATTTACGGCATTGAGGTTAAAAGTTAGAAAGTCAGCGGTGGTGGTATCAAAATATGCTTGATACCGTTCATACTCGTGGGTCAGGGTGGTGTTGGAGACAGTACGATTATCCGTATTAATCGTGATGGCGGCCCCGGCTTTTTTGAGGGCTTGATAAGGAAATTCTGCCAGTGACCGTGCGGCTTTGGTTTGCAAGTTGCTGGTGAGACAGAGTTCGATCGTTGTATGGGTTTTCACGATTGTCTGAATCAGTTCAGGTTGGTCAAAACAAGCGGTGGCGTGGCCGATTCGCGGAATACCCAAGCGAATCGCCTCGGCAATATTTTGCGGGCAGTGGCATTCACCAGCGTGGAAAGTTAACGGGACGCCAAGTCGTTGCGCCGTTTCAATGGCAGGTGCACAAACTTTAGTCGGATAGTCGGCTTCGTTACCGGCAAAATCGCCGCCAACCAAGGTATCACCGACTAAAGGAGCATTGGCGGTAAACATGGCTGCATTGTCTGCGTTTGGCAATTGGCGCATGCCGCAAACTAAGGCTTTGGCAATAATATCGAATTGGGCCATAGCCTGATGTAAACCTGCGATAACCGCCTCGGTGGCTTGACTCAATGTTAAATCGCCGGCAGTCGAAAGTACCGGGGCAAATCGGATTTCGATATAGCGGACATTTTCGCGGGCAGCCTGCGCGACAACATCAAAGGCCGCCATCTGCAGCGCCTCCTTGGTTTGCAAAAGGGGTGCGATAAAGTCGAATGTTTTTAGGTAATCAGCCAGATTTTCAGAATTTTCCGGAGCCTGGACCAGCTTGCGTAAGGCGTTATCATCGGCAGGCAACGGTTGATTGATTTTTTGGGCTAGTTGACGAATGCAATTTAAGGACAGAGACCCGTCCAGATGGCAATGTAATTCCGTTTTACCCAGCGTATGTAAGGTAGCAAAATCCATGATGTTCTCCTTTATGAATGAATAGATTGATTTGAGTTTAACATAGGCAGCAAGTAGGGCGTTACAATAGTGATAACAACCGAGTGAAGGGTGATAAAAATGCGCATGGTCGACTTGATTACAAAAAAACGCGATCACGGGGAATTGACCGATGATGAATTAACCTGGATGATTCAGCAGTACACCGCGGAAAAAATCCCGGATTACCAAATGAGTGCGTTCTTGATGGCAGTCTATTTTAACGGTATGAGTGCGGCTGAACGCGATCATTTTGCGTTTGCAATGTTGCATTCCGGTGACGTCCTTGATTTAAGCGATATTCCCGGCATCAAGGTTGACAAGCACAGTACTGGGGGCGTGGGTGATAAAATCAGTATTCCGCTGGCACCTTTAGTGGCTTCTCTGGGTGTTCCCGTACCCATGATTTCAGGCCGTGGCCTTGGCCATACCGGCGGAACACTGGATAAGCTGGAAAGTATTCCGGGCTTTAATGTTAACGAAACTGAAGCCCAATTCAAATGCCAAGTCCAAACACTCCACCAAGCCATTGTGAGTGCCAGTCGCGATGTTGCCCCAGCGGATCGGCGAATTTATGCATTGCGCGATGTGACCGGGACAGTGGAATCGATACCATTAATTGCGGGCTCGATTATGAGTAAGAAACTGGCGAGTGGGACCGATGCCTTGGTTTTCGATGTCAAAGTTGGCAATGGTGCGTTTATGAAGACTTCAGAAGATGCGCGTGCTTTAGCTAAAGCCTTGGTTAGCATCAGTCAGTCTGCCGGCGTCAAAAGTGTTGCCTTGCTAACTGATATGAATCAACCGCTGGGCATTACAATCGGTAACAGCTTGGAAATCGCCGAATCAATTGCTATTTTAAAAAATCGCGGACCACGGGATGTCCACGACTTAACGGTTGCATTAGCCGCACAGATGTTGGTCTTAGGCAAAAAAGCACCAAGTCTGGAAATTGCCACCGGGCTAGCAGAAGATGCCTTGCGTGATGGCCGAGCTTTGAACGCGTTTAAACAGCTCATTCAAGCTCAAGGCGGTGATCCGGCGGTGGTTGATGATCCGCGGAAGTTACCGCAAGCAGCATATCGAATTCCGGTTAAAGCTGAGCAAAGCGGTATTGTCACTGCGATTGATACGAATGCCCTAGGCGTGGCGGCCATGCAACTGGGTGGTGGTCGCGCTCAAAAAGGAGACAAGTTGGACTTGGCAGTCGGCTTAGTTCTACACAAAAAACTGGGAACGCCGGTGACTAAAGGCGATACGCTGGTCATGCTGCACACTAACGATCAACATGTGGATGCGATTGTAGAGTTGGTGCGCCAAGCTTATCATATCGGCACAACTGCTCCGAAAAAGTTGCCATTAATTCATGAAGTGATTCGACCGTAAACGTTTTTTCACAAATAGATGCGATTGTTTTCTCCGCTGTGAAAAGATAGGAAATCGACTTCCCGGAAAGCGGTTGCGATTATTGACGTCGGAGAATATCATAACAATCTTGTGAAATGAAATATCCTAAGAAGCATGATTTCCATCTGGTTTTTTGGGTTTTTGGTTTTTAAAAAATAAATATCGGGGTATACTTAGATTGTAATCAATCTATTAAAGGAGGAGAAACATATGCTAATGGCAATGGACGTATTATCGCTAGCTCGTTTTCAGTTTGCGATGACGACCGTTTTCCATTTCTTTTTCGTACCGTTTTCAATTGGTATGGGTCTTGTGGCTGCCATCATGGAAACGATGTATGTACGCAAAAAGGATGAGACATATAAAAAAATGGCCAAGTTCTGGGGCAAGATTTTCTTGCTGAGCTTTGCTGTCGGGGTCGTTACCGGTATTATTCAGGAATTTCAATTTGGCATGAACTGGTCAAATTATTCACGATTCATGGGGGATATTTTCGGAGTGCCACTGGCGATTGAAGCCTTGTTGGCATTCTTCATGGAATCGACTTTCATCGGGTTGTGGATGTTTACCTGGGACCGCTTCAAGCCAGCTGTACATGCTATCTTTATTTGGATGACTTGGTTGGGTACCACGTTATCAGCAATTTGGATTCTTTCCGCAAATGCTTTCATGCAACATCCCACCGGTTTTGCGATCAGTCAAACAACTGGTCGGGTCAAATTGGTTGACTTTGGTGCGGTGATCACCAATCCGCAACTGTGGGTTGAATTTCCACACGTCATCTTTGGTGCCTTTACCACAGCCGGTTTTGCGGTTGCGGGCATGGCAGCATGGCGCTTGCTTAAAAAAGATCACGTCGACTTTTACAAGAAGTCCCTTAAGGTCGGCTTGGTTGTCGGGACCATTGCATCTGCTTGTGCGATTGGCTTTGGTGACTTGCAGACGCAATTCATCATTAAGGATCAACCGATGAAGTTTGCGGCAACTGAAGGGATTTACAAAGACACCAGCGATCCGGCACCTTGGACATTGGTTGAGTTAATCAACACCAAAGATCACACAACTAGCGGCAACATTGAAGTGCCATATTTACTGAGCTTGTTATCCTATCATAAGATGAACGGTTCCGTTAAAGGCATGGAGACTGCTAATAAAGAACTTGAAGCCAAGTATGGCAAAGATAAGAATTATTATGTGCCGGGCAAGACCCTATTTTGGAGCTTCCGGGTCATGGCTGGTGGCGGCGTTTTGCTCTTCTTGCTGGGTGTCTTAGGCCTGTGGTTCAGTCGTAAGAAGAAGGATACGTTGCTAGATCAGCGGTGGTTATTGTACATTCTCGGTTTTGCTCTGTGGCTGCCGTTTATCATTAATACCGCTGGCTGGTTCATTACCGAATTAGGTCGTTATCCGTGGGTTGTTTATGGATTGTACACGATTGCCGATGCGGTTTCGCCAACCACGACGGCCGGTCAATTGCTGTTTACCAACATTTGCTACTTCTTGATCTTTACCTTATTAGGTGGCGTGATGATTTACTATTCACATCGCGTTTTGAAGAATGGACCAGATGGCGATTTGAACACCGATTATGGGGTCAACAGCGATCCGTTTGCTAAGGAGGCGTTCGCAAAATGAGCTGGTTACAGATTTTATGGTTCTTTTTATTGTTCGTCCTGTTCAGTGGGTTCTTCGTCCTTGAAGGGTTTGACTTTGGTGTCGGGATGTCAACTAAGCTCCTGGCCCACAATAGCGATGAAGAAGATCAGTTGGTAGCAACCATTGGCCCGCACTGGGATGGTAATGAAGTGTGGCTCATCACGGCTGGCGGTGCGATGTTTGCTTCCTATCCGATGTGGTATGCAAGCCTGTTCTCTGGCTTTTATATCATGTTCTTCCTTGTTTTGTTCGGTCTGATTGTTCGCGGGGTTTCCTTTGAATTTGCCGCACATGCTGAAACCAAAACCGGGCGCAACATTTGGCGTTGGGCGTTGGCGTGTGGCAGTTTGATTCCGCCGTTTATTTTGGGCATGATTTTCACCGCGATCATTCAACCGCTGCCGATTACCAAAAACGGGGATGTGTTCCCGACGTTGGGCAATCAGATTAATCTATTGACGATTGTCGGCGGCGTTGCAGTGACCCTGATGATGTTGATGCATGGACTGAACTTCATTTGCTTGAAGACCACAGGCGACTTGCGGAAGCGAGCACGTGACTGGAATAGCAAGTTGTATTATCTGCTTTATGCCGGCGAAGTTGTTTTCGCTGTCTTACTATTCTTCATGACCGATTTCTTCAAGGAACGTCCGATTAGCACGTTGCTGATTCTGGTTGTCATCGTTGGTTCAACGGTCGCAGCCCATATCGGGGTTTTAAAAGATAATGAAGTCTTGTCATTCATTGGCAGCGCCCTTGGTTTGGTCGGCGTTGTCGGCGTCATCTTCAACGGTTTATTCCCGCGGGTGATGATTGGTCAAAATGCGGCCATGTCGATTCTCGCTAAGGATGCCAGCGCCAGCCCATTGACACTGACCATTATGACCATTGTGGCAGTTATTCTTTTGCCAATTGCCTTGGCCTACTTCATTTGGAGCTATGTTGTCTTCCACAAACGCATTCAAGCCAAAGGGGCGGTTAGCGAATGATCGATAAGACGCTGTTGCGCCTTTCGGGAATGCGAAAAACAATGACAATGCTTGCCGGGTTTGCACTCGTGCAAGCTTTTGTTATTTTACTCCAAGGAAAATATCTCGCTGAAGGGATTGTTCATTCTTGGAATCGTCAAAGTTTAGCTGGTTTATGGCTGCCGCTTGGCTTGTTTGCCGCGGCTTTTACGGTCCGCCAGTTGATCGTGTGGGTACGAAACCGTATCGCCGCCAAGTTTGCGATGAAAAGTGCTGCCTGGCTGCAAGCGCAGTTGTTGCGACATCTTTTTGCGCTTGGTCCGGCAGCGGTTGCTAAAGAAGGTACTGGTAATTTAGTCACGATGGCACTTGACGGCATTCCCGAAGCTGAAAATTATATCGAACTTATTTTAAATAAGATCTTAAATATGAGCATTATTCCGTGGATTTTGGTGGCTTATATTTGGTATGAAAACTGGTTGACCGGATTCACGTTGCTGATTATGTTTCCAATCATTATCTTGTTCATGGTCATCCTGGGTTTGGCGGCGCGTGATAAGTCGGAAAGTCAGTACGCCGGATTTCAAAAGATGAGCAATCATTTTATTGATTCACTGCGAGGGTTAAAAACACTGCAGCTGATGGGTATCAGTCGCGAGTATGCCAACAACGTCTATGAAGTCTCTGAAGATTATCGCAAGCAGACGATGGGCGTTTTGCGAATTGCCATGCTTTCCACCTTTGCGTTAGATTTTTTCACCACTTTATCAATCGCAGTCGTGGCGGTTTTTCTGGGCATTAAGCTAATGGATGGGACGATTCCGCTGTATCCGGCGATGGTAGCGCTGATTCTGGCTCCTGAATATTTTATGCCGATTCGTGATTTCGGAACGGATTACCATGCCACTTTGAACGGTAAGAATGCCATGACGGCGATCTGGAAGGTGATTGACCAGCCGCTGCCAACGGATACGCACGTGCTACCAGCGTTTAAGGGATGGCAGCCGCAAGATACGCTCAGCATGCAGCATCTTGATTTTACTTATGCTGACAAGCGAGCGGGCATTCAGGATGCTAATTTAACCTTTACTGGACCGGAAAAAATTGCCATTATTGGCGCGAGTGGATCAGGAAAATCAACGTTACTGAATTTAATTGGCGGATTTTTACAGCCACAAGCTGCCGATATCACGGTGCGCGGGACCAAAATTCCCCATATGACGCAGACGGCCTGGCAGGATCACCTGAGCTATATTCCGCAAGATCCTTATCTATTTGCAGATACGATTGCGGCTAATATTCGGTTTTATCGGCCGGATGCTTCTGATCAGGCAGTGCGGGATGCCGCAGAATCGGCTGGTTTGACGACTTGGATCAATTCGTTGCCAGATGGTTATGCAACGCGAATCGGTGAAGGCGGCCGTGGCATCTCCGGTGGTCAGGCGCAACGAATTGCCCTTGCCCGGACGTTAATCGACACAAATCGTTCTATTTGGCTATTCGATGAACCGACCGCACATCTGGATATTGAAACCGAAGCCGCGTTAAAAGAAACCTTAGTCCCGCTTTTTGCCAATCGGCTGGTTATCTTTGCCACGCACCGGTTGCACTGGTTGAACCAAATGGACCGGGTCATCGTGGTTGACGGGGGCAAGATTGTTGCGGAAGGAACCCCGACTGAATTAGCCGCCCACTCTAAGCCGTATCAGGCGTTGGTCCATGAAATGCGAGGTGAATTCAATGCATTGGTTGAAAAATGAACATTGGATCCGGCCTGATCTCAAGCGCTATCGGTGGCTGTTGTTTTGGTCATTGATTCTGGGCATTATGACTTTTGTCTTTGCCGGTGCGCTGATGTTCACCTCTGGATTTCTAATTGATAAAAGTGCGACCAAGCCACTGTTTGCTGCAATTTACGTCACAGTGGTGCTGACCCGGGCATTCGGGGTTGGCCGGCCAGTTTTTCAATATGCTGAACGGTTGACCAGTCATAATTGGGTGTTGCGGATCACCAGTCACATGCGGCGAAAATTATATAAAGTCTTGGAAACCGACGCGGCATTTGTCTCCGAACATCATCAGACTGGCGATATTCTCGGCTTATTGGCGGACGATATCGGACATATCCAAAACCTCTATCTGCGAATGATTTTTCCCACGGTTGTCGGTGCCGGTCTAACGGTCATTGCAACGCTATTATTGGGCTGGTTTAACTGGGGATTTGCCTTGTGGATATTGCTGCTGTTGCTCTTCCAGATTCTGATTCTTCCATGGTGGGGTTTGGTCGTTGAACGTTTTCGTAAAGCAGAGCAAAAACGGCTGAATCATGATGCCTATGTGTCGTTAACCGATTCAGTGTTGGGTTTGTCTGATTGGGTGATTACCCACCGCGATCAAGATTTCATGAAGCAAAGTCTGGCAGCACCCAAAAAACTTGCTGCCTCTACCGCCAAATCCAAGCGATTTCAGTGGGGGCGCGATTTTATCGGCCAGCTTTTGTTTGCTTTAATCGCCGTTAGTATGTTGATTTGGACCAATTTGGAATGGACCGGCAATCAGTCAATGGCTAATTGGGTTGGCGCGTTTGTCTTGGTTGTCTTCCCGCTAGACCAGGCGTTTTCGGGAATCGCCCAAGGGGTTGGTGAATGGCCGACTTATCGGGATGCCATCCGTCACCTAAACGATCTACACCCGGTTACGCGCGAGTTGCCACAACAGCAGTCAGTACCGACTACCTTCAATAAAATTGAATTAAATGATGTCAGTTTTCGGTATACGCCGTCTGATCCCGAACTGATCACGAACATTGATTTGACGATCCAGGCAGGAGAAAAAATTGCCATTCTTGGCCCCAGCGGGATGGGGAAAACCACGCTCTTGCAATTGGTGCTAGGTGATTTAACCCCGACAAATGGCCACGTACTCATTGACGGACAAGATGTACTCGACTACCAGAATCACCGCACGAATTTGTTTGCGGTCCTTGATCAAAGCCCCTTTCTCTTCAATACATCGATTGTGAATAACGTGCGTTTGGGAAATGAAGATGCCGGCGATGAAACTGTTGCGGCAGCGTTGAAAGCGGTTAAACTGGATCAACTGGTTGCTCAGTTGCCCAACGGTATGAACAGCAGCGTTGAAGAAGCAGGCTTTGGCTTTTCCGGTGGGGAGCGGCAGCGTTTGTCACTAGCACGGATACTGTTGCAGGATGCCCCGATTGTTTTGCTAGACGAGCCGACTGTCGGATTAGATCCGATTACAGAACAAGCCTTGTTGGATACTATGTTCACGGTTTTAAAAGGTAAAACGATTCTATGGGTAACCCATCATCTTCAAGGCGTCAGTCAAACCGATCGTGTCATTTTCCTGGAAGACGGGCGGTTAACGATGAATGACTCGCCGCAACATTTAGCTGAACAGAATAAACGGTATCAAAATCTTTATGCATTGGATGCAGGGTTGAGGTAGTGCTGGAGTAAAGGCATGCCACGGCTGGTGCATTTGAAAAGCAGCTTAGACACTATTTTTGGATAGTGATCGAGCTGCTTTTATTTTGCCTTATTAAGTCAAATCTGAAGCAGCAGATAGCCTTGAAAATGATTTGACCTTAAAGGACACTCTTAAAAGTCAATTGAAACATTCGAAGCCAAAAATGCGTTTAGAAAGCCTCGCGATAGTACAAATTGTTGAAAACGATTGCAGCACCCTTCATACTGAACTTATGTCAAAGGATCGGAGGAGTTAACATGACAAAATTAAATCAACCATATGGAATTGGGCTTGACATTGGATCCAATTCGATTGGGTTTGCGGTTGTGGATGCAAATAGTCACCTCTTGCGGCTGAAAGGAGAAACGGCCATCGGTGCACGGCTATTTAGAGAGGGGCAATCAGCCGCTGATCGGCGGGGAAGTCGGACGACTCGGCGGCGTTTGAGTCGAACTCGGTGGCGGTTAAGCTTTTTACGCGATTTCTTTGCCCCGCATATTACAAAAATTGACCCGGATTTCTTTTTGCGGCAAAAGTATTCCGAAATTTCGCCCAAAGACAAGGACAGGTTTAAGTATGAAAAGCGTCTGTTTAATGATCGAACGGATGCTGAATTTTACGAGGACTATCCGAGTATGTATCACTTGCGTCTGCATTTGATGACGCATACGCATAAAGCCGATCCGCGTGAGATTTTCTTGGCAATCCATCATATTTTGAAAAGTCGCGGGCATTTTTTGACGCCGGGTGCTGCTAAAGACTTTAATACGGATAAAGTCGATTTAGAAGATATTTTTCCTGCCTTGACAGAGGCATATGCGCAAGTTTATCCCGATCTTGAGTTAACTTTTGATTTGGCAAAGGCTGATGACTTCAAGGCAAAATTGCTAGATGAACAAGCGACGCCGAGCGATACCCAGAAGGCCTTGGTGAACTTGTTATTAAGCAGTGATGGTGAGAAAGAAATCGTCAAGAAACGCAAACAAGTGCTGACAGAGTTTGCCAAAGCGATCACAGGGCTAAAAACCAAGTTCAATCTTGCTTTAGGTACAGAAGTAGATGAAGCTGATGCGTCAAATTGGCAATTCTCGATGGGGCAGCTGGACGACAAGTGGAGTAACATCGAAACTTCCATGACCGATCAAGGAACGGAAATATTTGAACAAATTCAAGAACTTTATCGAGCACGATTGCTAAATGGCATTGTGCCAGCGGGGATGAGCTTATCCCAGGCAAAAGTTGCTGACTATGGGCAACATAAAGAAGATCTTGAGCTGTTTAAAACCTACCTCAAGAAACTAAATGATCACGAATTAGCTAAAACAATTCGGGGTCTTTATGATCGATATATTAATGGCGATGATGCTAAGCCTTTTTTGAGGGAAGACTTTGTTAAAGCCTTAACCAAAGAAGTAACCGCACACCCAAATGAAGTGTCGGAGCAGCTGTTGAATCGAATGGGACAGGCAAACTTCATGCTCAAACAACGAACTAAGGCCAATGGTGCGATTCCGATACAACTGCAACAACGTGAACTCGACCAGATTATTGCCAATCAATCAAAATACTACGACTGGCTAGCCGCACCAAATCCAGTAGAAGCGCATCGGTGGAAAATGCCTTATCAATTAGACGAGTTGTTAAATTTCCATATCCCTTACTATGTAGGACCGCTGATCACGCCAAAACAACAGGCTGAGTCAGGAGAAAATGTCTTCGCATGGATGGTCCGTAAAGATCCTTCAGGCAATATTACTCCTTACAATTTTGATGAGAAGGTTGATCGTGAAGCTTCGGCAAACACGTTTATTCAACGCATGAAGACGACCGACACTTATTTAATTGGCGAAGATGTCTTACCCAAACAAAGTCTGTTGTATCAAAAGTATGAAGTTCTGAATGAGCTGAACAATGTCCGCATTAACAATGAATGTCTTGGAACGGACCAAAAACAACGCTTGATCCGTGAGGTGTTCGAGCGGCATAGCAGTGTGACCATTAAACAAGTTGCTGATAATTTGGTTGCTCATGGAGATTTTGCCCGACGACCGGAGATTCGCGGACTGGCAGATGAAAAACGTTTCTTAAGTTCGCTTTCAACTTATCATCAATTGAAAGAAATCTTACATGAGGCAATTGATGACCCGACAAAATTACTTGATATCGAAAATATTATTACGTGGTCGACGGTTTTTGAAGATCACACAATTTTTGAGACCAAGTTGGCAGAAATTGAATGGTTGGATCCAAAGAAAATCAATGAATTAAGTGGCATCCGGTATCGTGGCTGGGGTCAGTTCTCGCGAAAGCTTTTAGATGGGTTGAAACTAGGCAATGGCCACACCGTAATTCAGGAATTAATGCTTTCGAATCATAACTTGATGCAAATTTTGGCCGATGAAACATTAAAAGAAACGATGACGGAGTTGAATCAAGACAAGCTGAAGACAGACGACATTGAAGATGTGATCAATGATGCGTATACTTCGCCAAGCAATAAAAAAGCTTTGCGCCAAGTGTTACGGGTTGTTGAGGACATCAAGCATGCAGCAAATGGTCAAGATCCAAGTTGGCTGTTTATTGAAACGGCAGACGGAACAGGTACTGCTGGCAAGCGCACTCAGTCACGGCAAAAGCAAATTCAAACAGTTTATGCCAACGCCGCCCAAGAGCTGATTGATAGTGCTGTCCGCGGTGAATTGGAGGATAAGATTGCAGACAAGGCCAGCTTTACCGATCGGCTAGTCCTTTACTTCATGCAAGGCGGGCGCGATATTTATACCGGCGCACCGTTGAATATCGATCAACTCAGCCATTATGACATCGATCACATATTGCCACAATCGCTGATCAAGGATGACTCTTTAGATAACCGCGTGCTCGTTAACGCAACCATCAACCGCGAAAAGAACAACGTGTTTGCTTCAACCTTGTTTGCTGGCAAGATGAAGGCAACTTGGCGTAAGTGGCACGAAGCCGGTTTAATCAGTGGACGTAAACTTAGAAACTTGATGCTGCGCCCTGATGAGATCGATAAGTTTGCGAAAGGATTTGTCGCGCGTCAGTTGGTTGAAACACGCCAGATCATTAAATTAACCGAACAGATTGCCGCTGCCCAATATCCGAACACCAAGATCATTGCAGTCAAAGCTGGCTTATCCCACCAATTACGCGAAGAACTAGATTTTCCAAAGAATCGTGACGTGAACCATTATCATCATGCATTTGATGCCTTCTTAGCAGCGCGAATTGGCACGTATCTGCTTAAGCGGTATCCGAAATTGGCACCATTTTTCACATATGGCGAATTTGCAAAAGTTGATGTTAAGAAGTTCCGCGAATTCAACTTCATTGGTGCACTGACACATGCTAAGAAGAATATTATCGCTAAAGATACCGGCGAGATTGTTTGGGATAAAGAACGTGATATCCGAGAGTTGGATCGGATATACAACTTCAAGCGGATGCTGATAACGCATGAGGTTTATTTTGAGACGGCTGATTTGTTCAAGCAAACAATTTATGCTGCCAAGGATTCGAAAGAACGTGGCGGAAGTAAGCAATTGATTCCTAAGAAGCAGGGATATCCGACTCAGGTTTATGGGGGTTATACTCAAGAATCAGGGAGTTATAATGCTCTTGTTCGAGTAGCAGAAGCCGATACAACTGCTTATCAAGTTATTAAGATCTCAGCACAAAATGCTTCAAAAATTGCATCAGCCAATTTAAAATCACGTGAAAAAGGGAAACAGCTATTAAACGAAATTGTAGTAAAGCAGCTTGCTAAGAGAAGGAAAAATTGGAAGCCGTCAGCTAATTCCTTTAAAATTGTCATCCCTCGCTTTGGGATGGGGACATTATTTCAGAATGCTAAGTATGGCCTGTTTATGGTGAACTCAGACACCTATTATCGTAATTATCAAGAACTGTGGTTATCTCGTGAAAATCAAAAATTGCTAAAAAAACTGTTTTCCATAAAGTATGAGAAAACCCAAATGAACCACGATGCTTTACAAGTCTATAAGGCCATCATCGATCAGGTAGAGAAGTTCTTTAAGCTTTATGACATTAATCAATTTCGAGCGAAACTATCTGATGCTATCGAACGTTTTGAAAAATTACCAATAAATACTGATGGCAATAAAATCGGGAAAACTGAGACTTTAAGACAGATTTTAATTGGGTTACAAGCTAATGGCACCCGAAGTAATGTAAAAAATTTAGGTATTAAGACAGATCTGGGTCTTCTTCAAGTTGGGAGCGGCATTAAGCTTGATAAAGATACACAAATTGTTTATCAATCTCCAAGCGGTCTGTTCAAACGTCGAATACCGCTAGCTGACTTGTAAACTATTTTTAAAGCAAAAAAAGCCACCCGATTTGCACTCGGGTGGCATATGTATGGCCCAACATGGGCTCAGAAATTGAAACTCAGCTGAAGCTTTGTTTGATCTCAACTCGTAGATGTCAGATCAATCAATTCAAGTTGTTGAGGATGTCGTCTCAACAACTGTATTAAAGCATATTAGGGAAGCGATTACAAGGGGTGATTTTATGGGATGGCGCTCGTTCATCATCACGCAGCATTGTAAAGTGACAACGAAGCAGCATTCGCTTGTTGTCCAAACAAATGGTGAAGTGTATACGATGCCAATAGATGATCTGAATCAAGTTATTTTTACAACGACACGTGCGTTGATTTCAGCTGATGCGATTGCAGCTTTAGCGGACGCGAACGCGAAAGTTATTTTCTCTGGGCGGGACGGGCAACCCGTAACCGAAACTAAGAATTTGTATTCTGATCGACGGCGGGCTGAACAGGTTCGCTTACAAGTTAATTGGCCACTCGATTTAATCGAAACCGTTTGGACAAAAATTGTTGCAGCTAAGATCAGTAATCAGGCGCAAGTGGCAAAGCTTTGTGGACATGATGCTCAAGGACTACTGGATGATCTCGACGCACTTGAAATAAATGATGTATCTAATCGAGAGGCTAGTGCCGCACGTCGCTATTTTAAGTTGATGTTTGGCGATGATTTTTCTCGATCCGACATCTGTGCAACTAATGCGGCATTGAATTACGGGTATTCAGTGCTACTTTCGACCACTAATCGAGCAATTGTCAGCACAGGGCATCTGACAGAGGTTGGGTTGCATCATCACAGTGCTTCAAATCCCTATAATCTCGGCTCGGATTTAATGGAGCCTTTTCGTCCCGCAGTCGATTATTGGGTGGCACAGCATCGGATTAAAGAGCTGACGCCAGATGTCAAATATGGCCTGATTGATTTGTTAAACCTAGAGATTACGTTCAACGGTAAGAAAGCCTTACTCCAAAATGCAGTGGCCGATCATGTTGAAAATTGTCTGGCCTTTTTAGATGGCAAAGCTAAGGTGTGTCGAATTGAGGTGAAGTTTCCAGATGAGGTATCGAGCCATGCGATTAATGATCATGTTTGATTTACCGGTTGCAACTTCAAAAGATCGTCGAAATTATCGAAGGTTTCGGCGAGCACTCATTGATGAAGGCTTTTTGATGATTCAATACTCGGTTTATGTGCGAGTTTGCAAAACTAAAAAGTCAGCTGCTTATATGGAGCAGCGAATAGCAACGGTTAAGCCGCCGACTGGTATCGTTCAAACACTGATGGTCACAGAGGCACAGTATCAGTCCATGCATTTTATGGTCGGGACAGAAAAGCAGGATATTCGCAACTCGGCTGATAGGACGGTGATGATTTGAACTTGGCGTATTATCCCTTTCAGCTGATCACTACGAAGCCCTCCGTCATAACAGTAATAGACACAGGGTTACCCAAAGTTTTGCTTGATCTGGTTCAGGCTTTTCGCAATGACGATGACGGCATTGTCTTGAGCAACGAGCAAATGCAAATTCAAGAGTTGCGTAAAGCATCATTATGGATTGGTGACCCGGTTTTAGAGCTGGATTTGGACAAGTTATTCCAACGCTTGATCATCAAGAAGGTAAGTCAATTGATAGAGGATCGGCGGCTGATTGAGTTGATTGAGCAGTCACAACGACTGGCAATGAGCTTATTGAGAGAGCCGTTGTTAAGTGAACTTCCAGTCACAGTCGAACCTGGTGGAAAACTTGAACAAATCATGAAATACTGTAATGTTCATTTTGATGAAGAAGTACTCACGGAGCCTTTCTCGAAAGTTGAAGCGGCAATTAAGACTTTGGCGAAACTTGAGGAGAAACGTCTTGTCATTTTTACCAACATCAGTCATTATTTAGATGTTGATAGTTTGAACAAGCTGTTAGATCAGGTTAAGGAAACATCGTTAGAATTACTTCTCATTGAATTTTCGGATGTCGAACGTAGAAAGTTTTTTGAGAGGTGCCAGTATATCTATATTGACAAAGATTTCATGGATAGCCGTGAACTGATTGATTAAGAGACTGTGTGAAAACACCGGTCTCAGGTAGATGTCAGATCAATCAGTTCAAGAGCAAGAAACGATCCCGAGTTTCTGGATTGCTTGTCTCAGGTAGATGTCAGATCAATCAGTTCAAGAGCACATCAGTATTCATGGAAATATAGGATGCTGTCTCAGGTAGATGTCAGATCAATCAGTTCAAGAGCATCATCGAATCTTTGGGGACCTTACCACTTGTCTCAGGTAGATGTCAGATCAATCAGTTCAAGAGCGATTGTTTCGGTTGCTTCTGTGATGCCACCGTCTCAGGTAGATGTCAGATCAATCAGTTCAAGAGCATGACTGGTTGCCGGTAAGCGATGAGTTCAGTCTCAGGTAGATGTCAGATCAATCAGTTCAAGAGCCATACTTGTATGAGCACTTTGACTTGTCAAGTCTCAGGTAGATGTCAGATTAATCAGTTCAAGAGCACCGTTTGTGTTGCATGAATATGATCACTAGTCTCAGGTAGATGTCAGATCAATCAGTTCAAGAGCAGGTGCTATGCCGCTTGGCATGACGATTGAGTCTCAGGTAGATGTCAGATCAATCAGTTCAAGAGCAATAATATTGTGCCAAAAGGTAGTATTCTAGTCTCAGGTAGATGTCAGATCAATCAGTTCAAGAGCACAAATGACATAACAAAATACAAAAAAAAAGTCTCAGGTAGATGTCAGATAAAAAAATAAAACACAACATAATAAAAAAGA